>Ga0193738_1000013_pt1 | contig 136034 bp, 109 predicted proteins | sample L2a1metaG_FD_144927 | JGI IMG/M metagenome (GOLD analysis project Ga0193738, IMG submission 144927) | Soil microbial communities from a riparian zone of the East river system, Colorado, United States - L2a1 | ecosystem: Environmental > Terrestrial > Soil > Riparian zone | place: USA: East... | reverse complement strand
TTCGTTCAATAGAATTACAAACCGTACAAGAGTGCGACGCAACGAAAGTTTAATAGTAGCACTATTGCCTGGTATATAAAAAACCTGAACTGGGATCTATGAGATATTCGGCATGAATGGGATCATCTCACTAATCCCATTCATCCTACAAATCCCAGTTCTGATTTTATTTCTGTGGCACAAAGATCTGTTTCAATTGTTCGATCAATACACCGTTACCACTCACACTGATGTTGCTGATCTTGTCTGCAATTTTTTCCACGTATTCCATTTCCTTCAGCTTCCACAACATTGCATTTTCTTCCATCAGCTTGGCAGTGTTCAACAGGCTGCGGGTACTTGCAGTTTCTTCACGACGCATAATGGTGTTAGCCTGCGCTTTCTTTTCAGCGATCAATACCTGGTTCATGATCTCCTTTACATCACCTGGCAAAATGATATCGCGGATACCAAAACTATTTACCTCGATACCCAATGCTTCGGCTTTATCTTTCACCTGTTGCTGAACGAATGGAGTTATTCCATCTTTCTTCTCCAGCAACTCATCAAAGCTGTAACCGGCAATGAACTCACGCAACGCCAGCTGGAAAGCCACATACAATTGTTTATCGTATGCTGCGTTTTGCAACAGCGCTTTTTCAATATCCGCCACTTTGTACTGCGCCCATGCGTTGATACGCAAAGCCGCTTTGTCTTTAGTCAGGATCTCCTGTCCATTGATCTCCAGTTGTTGCTGGCGCATATCCACTTTACCAACATTGATAACAATGCTGTTCTTCCACCAGTAATACACACCACTTTGCAGGGTTTGTATATACTTACCATCTACAAACAGCAATGCTTTTTCATAGCTCTCAACCGAATAGCTGCGAACATAGCTTGCCAGCAAACGATTTTGCAATACAGCACGATCAATGTTATCTGCAATTTCGATCTTGCTGATGTCAGCACGAATGAAATCATACTTGATCACAGATTTCCAAAAAGTATAACGACCTGCGGTCAATACCTGTTTCAGCAAACCATTCTCGTACTGCAATACGATCTCGTTGTCTTTTACTTCTACTACATGCAATGCGACGGCCAACTGCGCATCCTGCAACAGGATGTTCAATTCAATTGGCGCAATGAATGGCTTAGTTACATCATAGAAGTAAAATCCTTCATTCCACAGCCAGTAGTTACCTTCTTTCAGCATTCGCTGATACACGCCACCTTTAAATACCAATGCAATTTGGTAGGCGTTTACTTTTACTAGTTTCATTGTTTTTGTTTTCCCACTGATTCCACAGATTTACACAGATGTAATCAATGTATGATTAAAAAAATTTGTTTTTAATAAAGCCGGTTTTATTTACCACCCGGTAAATACGGAAGCTGATCTCATTAATGTTTGTAAAACCAGTTCATCAATCTTTATTCATTACATCATTGTAATAAACTTTTAATGATGAAGTGAGATCACTCTCATTATTGCTACATCAACTTGCGGGTAGTTACCTGGTTGATGATCCATTTTATTATCTCCGGCCTGAAGGCTGGAGCAATTCATAAATCATCGGGTAAATAATCCCGGTTTTAAATTTTCTGGCCATCGTTTTTATAGAAGCGATGGACCTTTTGAATCAAGCATCCTCATTGCTTTGCCTTGACCACTTGGCTACCCTGATCAAAAATCAGGAGCAGGATTCGAACCTGCGGATTGGTTGACATATCCACGTCTTGACAAGAGCATACAGATAGCTATTGCGTCTGCACTGTTTTGTTTTAAAACAATAACCTGGTTTGCCTTTAACAGGTGTATGCCAATCTTGCCGTTAAGCAAGCTTTTCCCGATGCAATTGCATCATAATTATTTAAAGAACTTGTTATCAAAACGGTTTACAGAATATCAAATTCATCTTTGTTTCCTCATAATCCTTTTCAATCCTGTAAATCGTGGTTCATTGTACTATCTTATTCGCACAATTCGAACTTGCGAATGCTTCTGGTTTTGCTTTGAATGCGAATCCCATTCCCACGATATAACCCATCGCTTCTTTCAATGCATCATTGCTTTTGAAGTTTGGATTCGTATTGATATCAGCATGCACTTCCATATCTACACTGTATCGTGAAAAAATATTGCATAATGCATACGCTACTTCAATACTCTTGTTTACCTCCATTAACATTCGTTGCTTAATACTCATCCGTTGTTTGGTGACCTCATTGTGTATATACATGAAACCCCCTTTCCCTTTCCGGATAAATACAATTACAGTCGCAAATTCTGTTTCCTTTCCTTTTACCTGGCTATCGGTTCCGATGCAGACCTTCATTTCATGTCCTGCTTCTTTTTCACGCATCAATACATTCGTCACTTCATCAGCGATCGGGATTTTGATCCGTTCACCACTCAATTTTCTCCATTGCTTTTGTTCCTGTTCCATTTCATACCATCCTTGTTTTTAAATTTCAATTTTCAATTAACTGTCTTTTAAATCCTATGATCTCAGTCCTTTCGGTCTTATAGTCAATATCTTCAGGGTTAGTGAGTTCAGCAATTGTCAATGGCTTTATAATTAAATTCCTGTAGCCAAGTCGATCACTGAGTCGTTGTGCTTTTCTTACACTCAGCTTGCCGAATTCATATTTTGCGATCAATCTTCCTTTGCGCATCAACGCACTGTCAACCATTGTCAGCGAGCTATTGAACGTGCAGATCAATTGTACATTCAGAAAGTCTGCGAGCAAACCATCAGAAATATTCAACAGGTTACTTACCGATGAATTCTGATTGGCCTTCCTGTCCATAATGATATTCTCTGCATCTTCAATGATCACAACGGAATTTGGATTATCGATCAACAGATCAATGAACTCCGGATCGATCAGGCTACCGGCTATATTAGGCGATAAGAACATCACTCTCTTTTTGATCTTTCCGATCAAATGACGCAAGTAAGTTGTTTTACCAGTGCCGGGTAACCCGTGTAATAAAACAATTCCTTTGTCATCATTTTTATTTAATCGTTTTCGTATCACTTCATCTGTTAGTATAAAATCATCTTCGTAATACAAATCCAGGTCAAGCTTTGTTTTTTTGATCTCCATCCCTTTTAATTCCAGGCCATAATTTCCTTTCACAATCAGGTTGATCTCAAGTCCTGTTTTTCTCTCTCTCCTTTTAAAATGACTTACTTCCCTGATCAATGCATTCGCCATATCATAGTCTTCATGTGTATGCAGCACTTCACAATAGTTATTTCCTAATTCTACAAGGCAATCATCCTTCAATAAAATGATCGTTGTGAAGTACGATGTCTTTTTCTTTCTTCGATCATATTTCGAATTCTGATAGATCCCCGTGATCGCATCTGCATATTCCTGCTTTATATATTTCAGCACCTTCTCAGTATTCACTTGGTCGGCCCATGTAACACATGGCACTTTTTGGTAAGCATACATGTAATATGCCTGGCTATCCAAAAAGTTATTCTGGAAAATGCTGTTAGCATTCATTATTTTTTGTTGCGTGTCCATAAATTTTTGCTTGAAATAGTTAATAAATTTCCTGTTACTCTTTTGAGTAAATATTTCCGTTTGCTATTTCATTACACGAGTCATAATTCTTAATTTTTAACCCTTCATTATTAATTTCCAGTGGCACTCCGTGGAATCGAACCACGATCTCCGGGATTTCACTCCGGCGCATATTTATCCATTCTGCCAAAGCACCATTTGTTTGCGATGAATATTGACAGATTACTATTTTCTCTTCATCGAATTATATTCATCAACAAACATTTTATTTTACTTAACCAACTTCCTTAACTCCGATTGAGCTTCGTTGCGACGCTCCGTTCGTATTCCTGTTCACTATTTATCTGCGGATGAAGAAAGATTCGAACTTTCAACCCTCCCGTTAACAACGGGACGCTCTGCCATTGAGCTATTCACCCAATCGATTGGCCGATGAGATTCGAACTCATATCTCCATCCCGGTGCTTTACCAATTAAGCGACAACCAATTTTTTTATATCGTTGGCCCGGTGAGACTCGAACTCACAACTCCCGGCGTAAAAGACCGGTACTCTGATCCAATTGAGTTACGAACCATTCGGTGATGACTGATAGATTCGAACTATCAACCTTTACGGTATCAGCGTAATGCTCTCAACCATTGAGCTAAGTCATCGATCGTTGGCTTAGAAAGACTCGAACTTTCATCACTACGTTCGAAGCGCAGCATTCTTCCATTGAACTATAAGCCACTTATTCATTTTTTGGTTGACTCCGGGATTCGAACCCTGTTCCTCCGTTGCACAGACGGACGCTTTACCGATAAGCTAGAGCCAACATTATTATGACACCGGATTCAGCATCGAACTGAAAATTCCAGACTCAAATTCTGGTGTGTTACCAATTACACTATCCGGCAATCAGCGGTTCGTATGAGAATCGAACTCATAGCAACAGATCGACAATCTGTGATGTTAGCCGTTACACCAACGAACCGTTTTGTATGGGAGACAGGACTCGAACCTGCATCCTCTTCATTCCAGGTGAAGGATCCGACCAATCGGAATACTCCCATATTTTAAAAGAACTTTTTTTAAAAGCGTCCCCGTTGCATCTCACGGGGTACGCTTATTCCTCCTTCTGCATCTAATACCTTCAATTCATGTTATTACTTGTTGCGAAACCGATCACTTTATTTACATCGCCTGTTACATGGAATACAGACAATTCTTTTATCATTGTTTGTCCCCACCCATGCTGATCTTTTGTATATAATACCTGGCAATAATTATTTCCCAGCTCGATCAATCTTTTATTCTTCAATACAAACAATGTGTTGTTAAAAAAGAAATCTCTTTTATCGTGATCAAAATAATTGTGCTGATAGGTACCGGTTACCTGGTTGCGATAAGTGCTTTGAATAAAATCAAATGCCTTGCCCGCTTCCAGTTCACCAATAAAGCTGATACATGGCACTTTATTAAATTGAATAGTGTAAAAAACTTTGGGGTCAACATAGTGACCTAAAAACAAAGTATTCACCTGGGATACTTTTGTTTTGAATAAATTGAAAAACATATTTCCTGTTTTATTGGTCATTAAATAAAAAAACCCGGTCGTTGTGCGACCGGGTTCTACTCATTCATCCTAAAGATGTTTATGTATAGATACAATCCGGTCGTATATGAATATCATTACAATCATTACCATTGGGCACAATACTTCCCTGTTCCATCGCAAACCAATGGCAACTGAGTGATGATATTTCATCCATCGTTCTAAATCGTTTATGTTGTAATTGTTTCAGCATTTTTATTGCTCTGTTTTATAGATTCAATCCTTTTCACTTTACACAAACTATTTAATTAATTTTTTCCTATTAAAACAAAAACCCCGCAATCTCTTGCGGGGCCTCGGTTATATCGAATTAGCTTTTAAACTTATTCAGAACATGCCCCGCAATTAGTATAGTCTCCTTTGGGACTAAACCAATTCAGTGTTTCAATATGTAGCTGTCTGCGTAACATGTTTTTTGTTTTGAGGATGCAAAGATTGAACTAATTTTTTATTGTTGCCAAATTTTTGGAGAAGTATTTTAAAAATATTTTTCAAAACATTTTTATTTGTCCTCCCGGTCTTCTGAATATACTTCTATCCAAACTCCATTCTTCCGCATTCATTCCATAAAGCTTTCCATACTTTTTATACTGCTGTGCAACCATTTGTGCAATTGCTCCTTCACCACGCATACGTACACCCCATCGTGTATCGTTTACTTTCCCATCATGGCTATGTTCTATCAAGTGCCAGACTTTATCGGCACGATCAGGAAAATTCTTATACAACCAATCGTGAAATAAAAACTTAATAGCTCCATTTAATCTTATAAAAGTATAAGCTGTGAAGGTTGCTCCATTATCCCTTGCTTCTTTCATGATGCGTTGCATTTCATGTTCATTTAATCCTGGGATCATAGGGCCCATCATGATTCCCATACGAACACCCGCAGAACTTAATTCGTTTATAACTTTTAGTTTTTGTTTTGCCGTTGTTGTTCTTGGCTCCATCACTCGTCTTAGATCTTCATTAAATGAAGTGATAGAAACCATTGCTGATACGATTTTCTTTTTTCCCATTTCCTGCAAAAGATCTTTGTCTTTTAGTATCCATGAATTTTTTGTGAGTATGCCAACTGGCTGGTTGAATTCATTACACACTTCCAATAAACCTCTCGTTAAACGAAAAGTTTGTTCAGCTGGTTGATAGCAATCTGTGTTCCCACTTAACATGATCGGCGTTGCGTCCCATTTTGGATGCATTAAAAATTTACGCAACAATTGCGGTGCATTTTTCTTGACAATGATCTTTCTTTCGAAGTCGAGTCCGGCACTATAACCCCAGTACTCATGTACATTTCTTGCATAACAATAGATACAACCATGCTCACAACCTGCATAAGGATTCATGCTGTACATCATTCCTACATCCGGGCTCTCCACTTTATTGACAATTGTTTTTGATTCCTGTTCTAAATATTGAGTAGGCACATTTGATTCTTCCCAATCATCAATTGATTCAACATGCTCTTTTGTCTTTTCATTTTTCAGGAATTTATTTTTTGTATTGATCTGTGCCCCTCTTCCTTGTAAATACTGAGAGTTCTCTTCCTGATCTTTGACCTTTACTTTGTAATGGTCTTGTTTTAGTTGTTTATCCATAATAAATGTTTTTAAAACCACGGAGACAGGGAGACACGGTGAAACACGGAGAGGTGAAAAGCAAATAAATTGAAGTGATATTTACTTATACTAATTAAAGGATCATTCTTTTTAGTCCTTCTTTCATTAAAGGCACATGAAAATTTAATATATAGCCAAGTCGTTTATTTGTAAGTCTTAAATAACTTAATAATTGCGCTTCCCAAACAGGATGATATACTTCCTGCGCTTTTAACTCAATTACGATCAGATCATCAACCATTATATCGATCCGCAATCCTTCATCTATAATTACATTATCATAAATTAATTCTGTACATTTTTGTTTTATAAAAGGAATTTTTCTTTTTGTTAATTCATAACAGAAACACTTTTCATAAATGCTTTCTAATAATCCGGGACCCAAAGATCTATGAACAGTAATTGCTATCTCAACAATTTGGGATGCCAGCCATCTTTCCCTTTCTGTTAATGGTTTATGATTCTTCTTTGTGATACTTTGTGTCAATGTGTCTCCGTGGTTTAAATCCTACATAAATAAATCTCCCTGCTTTGTGGTAACCGGAAGATTCTGAAACTCAAATCGCTGTACTACCTGGTATTTCTTTTCATCGAGTGGTCTTTTTAATAATAACATTCCATCAGCAATAAATCTTCCAGTAAAATTTTTATTACTGTATTCGAGCCAACCTTTTTCATATTGCCATGGTTGCAATTTTCTTGCAATAGTCAAATGCGGTTCAAGAATGAAGTGAGGCTTATTATCATTATTCAGTTTCATGAGCCGCTGCGTTTCATGCCTTATTTCTTTTACCTGTGTTTGCACCGGCACCTTGCTGACTATATTTATATATATAGTATGACTTGGGAAACTTCCGAAATCCCTTAACTCTACTTTGATAGGATGAAAACCCATCGCCACTACTTTTAATCGATTGAGTAATCGTTCTTCCATCATTTCATACTGAAGAAAGTTTGCCAATGTAATATGCGGCTTACCACCGAGTGCCGTTGGCGCTTTATATTGATCATAAAACTCCTGCTTCACCTTCATGATCTTGCTGCGTAACTCTTCATGCGGATTTAATACAAGCAGGTATTCAAAGATCCGGTATCCCGGGATCGTGACCGTGGTAATTGATTGTAATTGCATAACCCATCCTCCTGATTTTTACTACAAATTTTATTAGTATAAATTTACTAAAATATTTAGCTAATATCAAAAAAAATTATCACCTTTATTTAGAAAATATTTTTTATGGAAGGAGAAGAATTTTATGGCGCCGCCTATAAAGGCACAAAACAATTCACACAAAAAGAAGTGAAAACAGCAAATGCAACAGGTTTCGGTGCAGCCGCCGATGATTATATGGAACGGGGTATTGATCTGAATGAACAACTAGTTCATAATAAGCCGGCTACTTATTTCTTTCGAATGAAAGGTGATGCAATGCAGGAAGCTGGTATTTTTGATGGAGACATTTTAATTGTTGACCGATCGTTAAAACTGGTGAATGGAAAAATTATTGTTGCAATATTGAATGGAGAATTATTGGTGAGAAGGTATCATCAAAATTTTTCATCGGCCTTTTTAATTCCTGATAACAATAGGTATAAGCCGATCAATATTGCAGAGTTTAGTGATTTTAAAATGTGGGGAGTCGTTGCTTACGCTATTCATTCATTATTATGAAAGCTATCGTTGATTGTAATAATTTTTATTGTTCCTGCGAGAGGTTATTCAAACCACATCTCGACAAGAAACCAGTTGTTGTATTAAGCAACAACGATGGCTGCATCGTTTCAAGAAGTGATGAAGCAAAAAAATTAGGTGTGGAAATGGCTGGCCCCTACTTCATGGCAAAACCATTGATACAAAAACATGATGTAGCAGTTTTTTCTTCCAACTATAATTTATATGGCGACCTGAGCTGGCGGGTAATGGAAACATTGCGAATAATGCTTGGCAAAAAAAATGTTGAAGTATATTCTGTTGATGAAGCTTTTCTTGATCTCAGCATTTTTCCTTTGGAAGATCTGCCTAAAATAGCAAAGGAAATAAGAACAACGGTAGAAGACTGGACAGGCATTAAAGTTTCTGTTGGCGTAGCTCCTACTAAGGTTTTAGCAAAACTTGCAAATCGGATGGCAAAAAAAAATAAACATCTCACGGATTGTATCACGGTGCTTGACACAGAAGAAAAGATCAGCGCTGCTCTGCATAAAACACCGGTGAGTGATATTTGGGGAGTGGGCGGGCAGTATGCAAAAAAACTAAAAGAAGTATGGGGCATTTATGATGCATGGCAATTACGAAATCTCAGCGACGAATTCGCACATACACACCTGGGAGGTGTGGTGGGTATTCGTTTAGTTCGCGAATTACAGGGAGTCGCTTCTCAGGAAATGGAAGATGAATTAGTAAACAAAAAAATGATCGCCACTACAAGAATGTTTGGAAGTGCTGTTGGTGATATTGATTCAATAAAAGAAGCAGTGGCCACCTATACATCAAGAGCAGCAGAAAAATTAAGAAGACAACACAGCGCTGCCAGGGTGATAAATGTTTTTGTCGTTGCCAAAGGTGAAAATCATAATGTGGACTTTCGTGGAGCTACTCATTCTAGCTACATAACATTACCAACAGCCACTTCATTTACTAATGAATTAATAAAACCTGCTGTAGCTCTTGTTGATAAACTATTTGAGAAAGGGACACTTTATAAAAAAGCCGGAGTGATGTTAAGCGGGATTGTTCCTGACATGTCGATACAGGGAAATTTATTTTTATCAGAAAATAAAAATTGTGAAAGAAAACTGATGGATATGATGGATAATATCAATTTCAGTCAGCGGGATGATGTATTGAAATTTGCAGCAAGTGGCACTACAAGAGATTGGAAAATGAGACAGGATCTACGTAGCCCGAGATATACAACAAGATGGGATGAGCTATATGAAGTGAGTTAATCAAACAATCCTTTCTGAATATTCTTTTTGGCTGGTGCATCTTCTATGAACTTCGGCTTTATCAGATTCAATCCACATTCTTTATTTAATTTATCTACTAAATAAACAGTCAACTCAGGGGAGGTGGCTTCATCATGCATGTGCATGAAAAAATAAAGTTCTTGCAAACCATGATCTAACCAATACTTCATTCGTTGAACCCAAACATCTGATCTTGTATAGTCTGTGGGATGCAAACTATTTCCTACATAACGAATAAATGCTTTTGGAATAGTCAAATGCATATGAGCACAATCTCTTCTTCCTGCTGTATCAGTAATTACTGCTCCTATATTATTCTCAGATAAAAAACCAAACAACTCTTCTCTTTCTTTTTCTTTACTAAACCATGCAGGGTGACGCACTTCTAAAAAGAACTGCATCTCTTTTGGCAACGATAACATGAATTTAAACAGATCATCTTTCCTGTTTGGAGAAAAAGTATCACTCACCTGCACGAAGATGGGACCGAGATTTTCTTCAAATGCCTGGACACCGCGAAGGAACTCTCTTGTTAAAAATTCTTTTCCCTTCAAAGTGCCGCGATGTGTAACTCCCTGGTACATTTTTGGGCAAAAAAGAAAATCTTTTTCCTTTGCTTTTTCTTTCCATTTACTTATTCCTGCTGCCCCGTATATTTTATAATGCGTCGCATTTAACTCAATGCAGTTATAATGTTCAACATAATATTGCAGGAAATTTTTTTCTTTTGTCTTTGGTGGATAAATTTTTCCAACCCATTCTGGTCTTCCCCATTTGGCGCAGCCGAGATATACTTTGGGTTGTTTAGCTGGTTTGCCACTTAATATTTTTTTATTGAAAGCTGGTTCACCAGGTAATGAAAAATCAATACTGCTTAATTCTTTTTCCTCAACTCTTCCAAATTCCATGACTGCGTCGTTTACTTATTGGTACTTCTTTTCAAGATCAAATAAGATCTTTTTATCGGCGTCATTGATCACTCTTGTTGTATCCTGCGGCACAAAATGAATTTTATACGATTGAATAGCGATCTCAGGTTTATTAATATTATAACCAATGATCCTTAAAGCCTGCAATGCATTAAAATCTACAGGCACGTTTACATTAGTTGTATCATACCAAAATCCAAAACCTTTCTCAGCAAGTACTTGCCAGGAAAAATAACGACTTGGATCAACTTTGCGACCCGGTGCCCAGTCCATATGTCCAATAAAATTTGCCTGAGGAATATTATAAGCCTTTTTTAACCTGTCAAGCAGCTGCAGCAAACTATTTATTTGCGGCTCAGTGAAAGGCTCACTTCCATTGTTATCAATTTCAATGCCGATGCTGCAACTGTTCATATCAGAAACGTTTCCCCATTTACCTAACCCTGCATGGTGTGCCCTCAGCAGATCATTAAGCATGTGATGAACTGTGCCATCTTCGCAAACAACATAATGAGCACTTACCGCAGTCCGCGGAAGTGTGAAAGTCCGTAAAGTCTGTTCACATGAATCCTGCGCTGTATGATGTATAACAACAAAGTTGGGACGCCGCATGCTAAAGTTGGTTGTGCCAACCCAATTGTCAGCATATTGCAGGCCAGCGGAATCTCTTACAGGATATTCACGCAAAAGCTTTGCATAATTTTTTACCTGCTTTTTATAAGATTTATTTGTCGAAGTATATTTATTATGGCCACATGCCGCCAAAAAAATGATCACCAAAAGAAAAACTAATATTCTTTTCATTCTAAAATATAATTTGGAGGAAAGTTAATTAAGCCTGCTGAAAATCCTGAAACTGCTTACATATTTCTTCTGTATTGGCCACCAACTTCATAAAGTGCATGAGTTATTTGCCCGAGAGAACAGTATTTCGCAGTCTCCATCAATTCTTCAAAAAGATTTCCATTTTGTATTGCAACAGATTTTAACCGATCGAGCATTTCTGCTGATCTACTTTCATTTCTTTTCCAAAAAGCATGAAGGTTTTGAATCTGCTGTTCCTTTTCTTCTTTTGTACTTCTTATTACTTCATTTGGAATGATCGTTGGTGATCCTTGCTTATTTAAAAATGTATTGACACCAACTATCGGATATTCACCAGTATGTTTCTGATGCTCGTAATACAAACTCTCTTCTTGTATCTTATTTCGCTGGTACATTCTTTCCATAGCACCCAATACTCCGCCACGTTCTGTAATGCGATCAAATTCTGATAACACAGCTTCTTCAACCAGGTCAGTTAATTCTTCTATAGCAAAACTGCCTTGTGTAAAATTTTCTGTTTTTGCGGAACCTAGTTCACGATTAATGATCAGTTGAATCGCCATTGCTCTTCTTACACTTTCTTCCGTTGGCGTCGTTATTGCTTCATCATACGCATTTGTATGAAGTGAATTGCAATTATCATAAATAGCATACAATGCCTGCAGCGTTGTTCGTATATCATTAAAGTCTATTTCCTGTGCATGCAAACTTCTTCCTGATGTTTGAATATGATATTTCAACATCTGGCTGCGCTTATTGGCTTTGTATTTATAGCGCATTGCCTTAGCCCAAATTCTCCTGGCTACTCTCCCGATCACACTGTACTCAGGATCCATTCCATTACTAAAGAAGAAAGAAAGGTTAGGTGCAAAATCATCAATGTTCATTCCACGACTTAAATAATATTCAACATACGTAAACCCATTTGACAATGTAAATGCAAGTTGCGTAATAGGATTGGCTCCCGCTTCAGCAATATGATACCCGCTGATACTTACGCTATAAAAATTCCTGATCTTTTGCTTAATAAAATATTCCTGCACATCACCCATTAGTTTTAATGCAAACTCAGTAGAAAAAATACAAGTGTTCTGCGCCTGATCTTCTTTTAAAATATCAGCTTGCACAGTTCCCCTCACTTGTTGGAGAGCTGCTTGTTTGCATTGCTCGTAAATTTCTTTTGGCAAAACCTCATCCCCGCTTAGTCCGAGTAATTCCAAACCAAGTCCATCATTTCCTACAGGCAAGCTGTTGGGTGATGAGGTGTTGTTATATATCGGTCCGGCAGATCCATTATATTTTTCTCCGCTAATTCTTTTTAAATCTTTTTCTAATCCTAGTTCTTTTATTTTTTTCTCACATTGCTGATCAATCGCAGCATTCATAAAAAATGCCAGCAACATTGGTGCAGGCCCATTGATGGTCATGGAAACAGATGTCTTTGGATCGCAAAGATCAAAACCGCTGTATAATTTTTTTGCATCATCAACTGTTGCAATGCTAACACCTGCATTACCGATCTTTCCATAAATATCTGGGCGATTATCAGGATCCTCACCATAAAGTGTTACGCTGTCAAATGCGGTTGATAATCTTTTTGCTGGCTGATCAACACTTACATAATGAAAACGTTTATTAGTTCTTTCTGGCCCACCTTCACCCGCAAACATTCGTGTCGGGTCTTCACCTTCTCTTTTTAATGGAAATACGCCACCTGTAAACGGAAAAGAACCCGGCACATTTTCCTGTGCCTGCCAGCGAAGCAGATCACCCCAATCTTTAAACTTTGGTAAAACAACTTTAGGAATTCTTGTTCCTGATAAACTTTTACTAAACATCTCCTGCCTGATCACTTTATCACGAACCTTATATTCATAATAATCTTTTTCGTATGCTTTTATTTTTGACTGCCAGTTTGAAATTAGTTTTCTTGCCACCGGCGTTAATTGTTCTTCATAAAACAATTTCATTTTTTCAAGCACTGCGGTAGAATAGCCATGTGACCCTTGTGCAAATGAAAAATTCTTTACTTCATCCAGCACACCTTGTAATTGGTAAAGCTTTGTTGCGATCGCTGATTGTTCTTTTACCAATTGATCATAACTCCTGTTGCTTTCACTTATTTCACTTAAATACCTAACTCTGTTAGAAGGAATAATTGCTTGTGTGATCTTCGCTGTTTCTGAAAAATGATATTTGCCAAAACTTATAGTTGTTTTCTCTTCAACTTTTTTCAGGAGCATTTCAAATAAATAGTTAACGCCGTCATCGTTAAATTTACTTGCAACAGTTCCCATGATCGGGAGTGTTTCATCTTTTGCAGTAAATAACTGGTGATTTCTTTTATACTGCTTTCTCACATCACTCAATGAATCCAATGCCCCTGCTTTATCAAACTTATTTATACAAACAATATCTGCATAATCAAGCATGTTTATTTTTTCCAGTTGCGATGCGGCGCCATATTCGGGGGTCATTACATACATACTCACATCGCAATAATCAAGAATGCTTGCATCGCTTTGGCCAACGCCGGCACTTTCCAAAATAATAAAATCAAATTCCGAGGCCTTACATATATCTATTGCTTCCTGTACGGCACCGCTTAATGCAGTATTATCATCCCGTGTTGCAAGTGACCGCATATAAACTCTTGGATGAGAAATTGAATTCATTCTTATCCTGTCACCTAATAATGCGCCGCCTGTTTTTTTCTTTGAAGGATCGACAGAGATGATTGCAATAGTTTTATCGGTGAAATTGGTTAGAAAGCGGCGTACGATCTCATCAGTTACGGAAGATTTTCCTGCACCGCCTGTTCCTGTTATTCCCAAAACAGGTATTGTTTTCACTCCTGACTCCTGACTTCTGACTCCTAACTGTCCACCATTCTCAGCATTCGTGATCTCTCTTGCGATCACTCTTACATCTTTCACTTCTTCTAATTTCAAAGGAGTTTTATAATCAACTTTGCCATTTAATTGAATATCGCATTGCATGATCACATCTTCTATCATACCCTCAAGCCCCATCTTTCTTCCATCATCAGGTGAATAAATTTTTGTGATGCCATACTTGTGCAGGTCATCGATCTCTTCAGGTAAAATAGTTCCGCCTCCACCGCCAAAGATCTTTATATGACCACAACCATTTTCATCAAGCAGGTCTTTCATGTATTTAAAAAATTCCACATGCCCACCCTGGTAACTCGTAATTGCAATTCCCTGCACGTCTTCTTCAATTGCCGCCTCCACAATTTCTTTTACCGAACGATTATGACCAAGATGAATGATCTCCGCTCCTTTTGATTGCATGATGCGGCGCATAATATTAATAGCAACATCATGTCCGTCAAATAGCGAAGCGGCTGTAACGATCCTGACTTTGTTTTTTAGACTAAATGCCATTGACTACAAAAATAGATGAAAAAGCTAATGCCTGTTAGTGACGCAAGCTATTGATTTCAAACTCCTCCAAATGCGATCCTTTCAAAGGTTTGAACGGGGTTTATTACATTTGCTGCATGCAGCAGATCATCGAATCTACACTTGAACTATACAAAAAATGGCGTGGCAAAGATGCTGCTTCAATGGATGTATTGCCACGATCAGGCAGCGAGAGAAGATATTTTCGTATTCATGAACAGGATGGTTCCACTATTATTGGTACATACGGCGCCAATATAAAAGAGAATGAAACCTTCTTTTATTTTTCTGAAAATTTTTTTGGCAAACAATTACCTATGGCAAATATCCTTGCCATAAGTGATGATCGAATGTTTTACCTGCAGGAAGATTTTGGAGATATATCGCTGATGGATCGATTGGAATCGGAAGGTTATACTGAAGAAATATACGGCCTCTTTCAAAAAAGTTTACAAACACTTGCAAAGCTTCATGTAAAAGGTGATAAGGGACTTGACTATGATCGTTGCCTTACTAATAAAGAGTTTGGAAGACAAGCAATCATGGCCGATCTTCTTTATTTCAAATACTATTTTTTAGACGCATTACGAAAGCCATACGATAAGCAAAAGCTAATTGATGATTTTGAAGCATTGAGTAATTATCTAACTCACACAGAATACAAATATTTTATGTTTCGTGATTTTCAGAGCAGGAACATAATGGTGAAAAAAGATAACTCTATACACTTTATAGATTACCAGGGAGGAATGAAAGGCGCCCCACAATATGATGTGGCAAGCATGCTTTGGCAGGCAAGAGCCAACCTGAATGATGAATGGAAAGAAAAGTTATTGAATGATTATATCAGTGCATTGGAAAACATAGTTGGCTCAAAGATCAACAAAGGAACTTTCAAAAGCCAGTACAATGGCTATGTAATGATCCGTTTGCTGCAGGTTCTCGGGGCTTATGGCTTTCGGGGTTTGTTTGAACGTAAAGCACATTTTTTAACAAGTATCCCTTTGGCATTAACCAATTTAAAATGGTTTATCAACAACCAAAGTATTGGTATTTCATTGCCTGAATTTAGAAAAGTGCTTGACATTTGCGTAGATGATAAAATCATTCAGCAGTTCACTCCTTTGCAGGCAACTGAAAAAACTCCACTTACAGTTAAGATCAGTAGTTTTTCCTATAAAAAAGGATTACCAGATGATAGTAGTGGAAATGGTGGGGGATTTGTTTTTGATTGTCGCGGTATTTTAAATCCTGGCAGGATCGAAGAATTTAAATCACAAACAGGTCGTGATAAATCAGTTAAAGACTATTTGGAGCAACAAACAAAAATGGCCGAATTTCTCAACAGCGTTTTTGATATTGTTGATATAACTGTTGAAGATTATTTAAAAAGAGATTTTGAGAGTTTGATGATCAGCTTTGGCTGCACCGGTGGACAACATCGCAGTGTTTATGCTGCCGATGCACTGGCAAGACATTTAAGAAATAAATTCAAAGTAAAAATTGAATTGAAGCATCTTATCCAGGATGAAAAGAATTGGATCAATACCCCTAAATAGTAATTACCATCATCATGAAGGCAATGATCTTTTCGGCAGGCTTAGGAACAAGATTCAAACCATGGACTGATTCACATCCGAAAGCACTTGCAGTGGTGAATGGTAAATCATTATTACAAAGAAATATTGAATACTTACAGCATTACGGGATCACGGATGTTCTTGTCAATGTTCATCATTTTGCCGATCAACTTATTGAAACGATCATAAAAAGCAAAGGATGGGGAAGCAAGATCACAATAAGTGATGAAAGAGATGAGTTGCTTGAAACCGGGGGAGGCTTGTTAAAAGCAAAAGAGTTCTTTACTCCCGGTGAAAAATTTATTACCTGTAATGCTGATATTCTTACGGACCTCGACATTTCTAAGCTCATCTCCTTCCATACAGAAAAAAAAGCGCTGATCAGTTTCGGAGTTACACAAAGAAGAACTTCCCGTTATCTTTTATTTGATGACAACGACCGGCTTTGTGGCTGGAGAAATGCTACAACTGGCCAGGATAAAATATCCATCCCAAAAACTCAATACAAAGAAAAAGCCTACAGCTGCGTGGTCGTTTTCGAATATGATGTTTTCAGATTAATGGAAGAAAAAGGATTCTTAGGAAAATTTTCACTTATTGATTTATACCTCGCACTAGCTGCTGAGCATCTTATTGTTGGCTTTGATCATACCGGCGACAGATTTGTTGACGTTGGTAAACCAGATAGTATTGTCATTGCTGAATCAGTTTTCACACGATAATGGTTAAGGTTTTTTGAACGGTAATTCATTCTTACCTATTTAAATTATATTACAGGCCGATTTAAAAAATTATTTAAATGAAGAAATTATTTATTGGATCAATCTTATCGTTAATTGTTATTACGCAATATGCACAGGTAACAAAATTCGATAGCAAGGAATCATTCTATCCACAGTTTTATCCTTATCCCGGAAATGATTATCGCAGTGCCAGCGGAGAACCCGGCCCTAAGTATTGGCAGAACCGTGCCGATTATAAGATCAATGCAACTCTTGATACTGGCTCTCACAAAGTAAGTGGAGATGTAGAAATTACTTACACTAATAATAGCCCGGACAATCTAAAATTTTTATGGTTACAGGTTGATCAGAATATTTACCGGGAAGATTCCCGCGGTTCTGCAACAACCACGCAAGCTGGTGGCCGTTGGGCAAATACAAAATTTACAGAAGGAGATGTAATAAAATCAATAAGTGTTGACGCCGCTAAATCATACACGCCAAAATATACTGTTAGCGATACGCGGATGCAGGTTTGGTTAAACGATGCTTTGAAAGGATCGGGCAATAAAATAAAAATTAAGATCTCCTTTGAATTTACAGTTCCTGAATATGGAACCGACCGCATGGGAAGATTGAAAACAAAAAATGGAATAGTATATGAAGTGGCACAATGGTTTCCCCGCCTATGTGTTTATGATGATATACAAGGTTGGAATACCTTACCATATGTAGGACAGGGTGAGTTTTATCTTGAATACGGCGATCTTGAATATACGATCACAGCTCCATCAGATCTGATCGTTGTTGGTTCGGGAGAATTGCTGAATCCACAGGATTGCTATACTGCAGATCAGCAAAAAAAATGGGCTGAAGCAAAGAACAGTGATAAAACAGTAGTTATTCGTGGTGAAAAAGAAATAAAAGATGCAGCCTCAAGACCAGCTAAACCAAATTGTACATGGAAATTTAAAATCGCTAATGCAAGAGATGTGGCGTGGGGAGCATCAAAAGCTTTTGTAATTGATGCTGCAAAAATTAATTTACCAAGCGGTAAAAAATCAATGGCTATCAGCGCTTACCCTGCTGAAAGTATAAAGAAAAATGGCTGGCAACGCAGCACTGAATTTGTAAAAGGTTCTATAGAACATTATTCAACCAAATGGTTTGAATACCCTTATGCTGCAGCTACAAATGTGGCCGGTATTGTGGGCGGTATGGAATATCCAGGTATTGTTTTTTGCGGATATACTGCTGCTGGCGGCAGTTTATGGGGAGTTACTGATCATGAGTTTGGTCATACCTGGTTCCCGATGATAGTTGGTAATAATGAAAGAAAATATGCATGGATGGATGAAGGCTTTAATACATTTATTAATGGTCTCTCAACTGAACAATTTAATAAAGGTGAGTTTGCCTCTGCATCATTTTTTCCCGGCGATATGACGAGTTATGTTTTTAGTGACGATATGGATGGTCTTTTCAATGCGCCTGATGTGATCGGGCAAAATGATCTTGGTATTGCCGCTTATGAAAAGCCTTCTATAATGCTGAATGCATTGCGGGATGTGGTACTTGGTCCCGAAAGATTTGATGCGGCTTTCCGCGAATATGTAAATCGTTGGGCTTTTAAACATCCGACTCCATGGGATTTCTTTCATTCTATGGAAAATGTTTCCGGTGAAGACCTTGGTTGGTTTTGGCGTGCATGGGTTCTAAACACATGGAAACTTGATCAATCATTGAAGGATGTAAAATACATCCGCAATGATCCTAGTAATGGAGTAAATATCACTATTGAAAACCTGGAGAAAATGGCGATGCCGGTTTTGATCCAGGTAAAAGAAGAGAATGGAAAAATTCATGACCTTAAACTTCCTGTGGAAATTTGGCAGCGTGGTTCATCATGGACATTCCATGTAAATACAACAAGCAATGTAACTGATGTTATCCTGGATCCGGATAAAAAATTGCCGGATGTGAATCGCAACAATAATAAAATGAAAGAAAAACCTTTTTAAAAATTTAACCCTCCTGAACGGAGGGTTTTTTTATAATTTGCGATTACAATGCGCCCCATCATTATTGGTTTTGGATTACTTATTCTTTGCCTGCTGATCTTGTTCAAGATCGGTGAGGTGAATTTTACTAAGGGCAATATTAAACTGGAAGTGATCGTAGCAGTCGTTGCTTTTATTTTCTTTTTTGTCGGTCTTTATTTTAATAACCAGGCACAGAAAAAAGCTAACCCCGGTACTAATGAAAGTTCTTCCCAAAGCATAGATTATGAACAGATCAAAAAAGTAGGGCTAACACAACGGGAACACGATGTACTTATAAAAATGGCAGATGGGTTAAGCAACCAGGAAATTGCGCAGCAACTTTTTCTTTCAGAAAGCACGGTAAAAACCCATGTTTCCAATATTCTTTTCAAACTGGATGCGAAACGAAGAACACAGGCAATACAATCCGCTAAAAAATTGAAAATCGTATCTTAAATCCTCGAAGGAGTATTGATTTCCAACCAATGGATGAGCTATTTCATACTTTCGGATGAGGTCAAAAGTTGTTTGGCATCTTAGTTTGCATAAAATATTTAATTATGAAATCAACTGTTTATCGCTATGGCATTTATGCTACATTAACTATTCTCGGTTTAGCATGGGGCGCATTTTTCCTTCTAAAAAATACGGGGCAAGGCTTGCAGGAAGTAGCCGGCTACTTGAGCATGTTGCTCGCAATGATCTTTGTTTTTTTAGGCATCCGTCATTTCCGCAATCAAGTAAATGGTGGTTATTTGAGCTTTGGCCAGGGTTTGAAGATCGGAGTGCTGATCGTCATAATTCCGGCGGTAGCTTTTGGTCTTTTCGATATACTTTATACAGAAGTACTCAACCCAACATGGAAGGAAGATTATTACGCCAAATACATTGAAGATTTAAGAAAATCTGTTGCAGCGGATAAACTTGATGAGGCTATTAACAAAGCAGAAAAAGAAAAAGCAATGTTTTCAAACCCGGCATTTCAATTTCTATTAATGGGTGGAACTGTATTTATCATTGGTTTTATTGTTGCCATTATTTCTTCACTCACATTACGCAGAAGTAAAACCTCGGTCGCATAAATTATTTAATCTTAAAAAAAACTTTATGACAACAAAGCAAGAAACAAATGACTCAACACCGAGAGTCACCGGCATAGGAGGGATTTTCTTTTTTTCCAAAAACCCAAAAGAGACGAACGAATGGTATGGTAAAAATTTAGGGTTGGCGATCGATGAATGGGGTTCGCCATTTGAGTTTAGAAATGCTAACAGGCCTGAAGAGATAAATTATCTTAGATGGTCACCTTTCGATGAAAAAACTGATTATTTTAAACCATCCGATAAACACTTCATGATCAATTACAGGGTAAATAATATGGAAGGATTGGTAAAAAAACTCAGGGATAATGGAGTAACTATATTAGATGATATCCAGGAATATGAATACGGAAAATTTGTTCATATAATGGACAATGAAGGAAACAAGATCGAATTGTGGGAACCTATTGACAGTGTTTTTACGGCTATGGGTGGAGTAACTACCAAATGAATCAGTAAATTTATCTAACAGATAAAAAATTATGTTATGACGAAAGAGCAAGTGATGAAAGAACTTGAAAAAAAAGGTTCTGAAACAATAAAGAATATCTTCCTGAATCATGGTGCCAAAGAACCGTTGTTTGGTGTAAAAATTGGCGACCTGAAAGTCATTCAAAAAAAGGTGAAGAGAGACCATGGGCTTGCTATGGATCTTTTTGCAACTGGGAATTATGATGCAAGATATCTCGCCGGACTTATTGCCGATGAATCAAAAATGAGTAAGAAAGATATCCAGCAATGGGCCGAAGGTTCGGATTGCAGTGGTATAAGTCAATATACAGTGGCATGGGTAGCGGCTGAAAGCAATTACGGATGGGAATTAGGAATGAAGTGGATAGAATCACCAAAAGAAACAATTGCTTCTTCTGGTTGGAATACTTTATCAGGTGTAATTGCTATGAAACCCGATAATGAGCTGGATATTGCACTGATCAAAAAACTATTACAGAGAATTGTAAAAGAAATTCATTCAGCTCCAAATTATGTTCGTTATACAATGAACGGCTTTGTGATCGGTGTTGGCGGTTACATAAAAGAACTTACTAAAGATGCACTTGAAGCGGCAAAAAAAATAGGAGATGTATATGTTAATATGGGGAACACAGCTTGCAAAGTTCCGTCAGCTCCGGATTATATTAAAAAGATGGAAGCCAAGGGATATATTGGTAAGAAAAAGAAAACAGTGAAGTGTTGATTGATCATTTTAATATTTCTTGCAACCTATCCAAAGTGGTTTCTTCAAGCACTTCTCTTTGTTTTTTAATGTTCCATTTTACCAATGAAACTTTTTCATAGGTTATTTCAATACCAGTAATGTCTCCATCACGAAAACAACAACAACCAGAATTAAAATAGGATGGTTTCATGGTAAGATATTGAGCAGGGGTTGTTTTATAGTCCCTGCCTCTTCTTTTTATTTCCTCTTCAACTTGTTTTATTTCATCTGCCTTGTTTGCTTTTATAGCATCGCCTAATTTTTTATACAATCTTTCCGGATGTGTGAGAGATTCAAAAACCGGTTGGTGAGTATGGCCAGTGATCAAAACAAGACTTTTATATTTTGCTGACCATTCATACATAATAAGATTATGAGATGTTTTCAGATCTTCATCATAAGCAGGTGTATTGAAATTTATTCTTAAGTAAGACTGAAGGGGCGCCCAAATATTTGCTACAAAAAATTTACTGAACCAATTACCATCACTGCTGGCATCGCCCTGGTGACCATGTGTAAGAAAAATAGTTAATGGACAATTGGCAATAGGCAATGTTTCATCATCACTATTTGGCTTTTTATTGAGAAATGAAAAGGATTTGCTGACCGGTTTCTTTTGCCTGGTATTTTCTTTGTTGTCCTTTTCCAAAACAACTCCTTCAAACACCCGAAGTTTTTTTCCATAGATCGCTTTTAATTGTTGCGATGAAATAAGACTATTGTCCCAATAAAGATCATGATTGCCGAAAACTTTGAAGAACTTGTCTTTCAGTATAAACCTTTTTTCAGCTTCAAAAGTTATAGAATTATTCTTCTTTACCTGGTTTAATGTATTTTCCCAAAGCTCTTCGCTATCACCAAGGCTGATGTAGTGAAATTTATTTTCAAAATAGTAATCAAGGGCAGCGAGATAAGCTGTCTCTGCTTTCATAAAATCATCAGCGCCGTTTTTTGCACCGCGATGATGATCAGAAAAAACAATGATGCGGCTATTTTCTTTTAGATCAAGAATAACTCCCTTCTTTCCCGGATCTTCTTTAATATTTCTGAACAACTCGGAAAGTGCTTTGAATATCCTGTATCGCTCAGGCCTTGATGTGAATTTTCTTGAGAACCATAAGATCGGTTTCAATAAAACTATTTGTACTAACCGACGCATGAGTTTACAATAATTGATGATAAGCGATAAGGAACCTGAAGAGTGCAACGCAATAGAAGCTCAATCAAGGCGAAAAGTTGGGCCAAAATTATTTTACTGCGATCATACTGATCTCTACATTGACAAACTTTGGCAATGCTGACACTTGTACAGTTTCTCTTGCAGGAAAACTACCGTTGTTGTCAAAGTATTTTCCATACACTTCATTCATCTCCGAAAAACGATTCATGTCAGTAATAAAAATTGTGGTCTTGACTACGTTGTGAAAAGTCATATCTGCAGCAGTTAATATTGAACGCAGATTATGCATTACCTGGTGGGTTTCCTGTTGAATATCCTGATTTTTTAATGCGCCGGTCGATGGATCGATGCAAATTTGACCGGAAATAAAAAGCATATCGCCTGCGAGGATCGCCTGGTTATAAGGCCCAATGGGAGCCGGCGCTGATGTTGTATTGATAATTTGTTTTTCCATTCATTTTATTTAAGGATAACGAATTTAGGTTTATGCCCTTTCTTTGCAAAAAATAATGTATGCGGCTGGTGGTATTGACAAATGAACAATTGAAAGAAGAACTTTTATCTAACGGAGTAAGTGATTATTGTAAAATTGATTGGATCAATTCCCCAAAAGAACTTTTGTCGCATACGGATGCGGATGCAGTAATTGATCTGTTATTTGAACATAATGGTTATGATGTTTCTCATTTAAATAACTATTTAACGAAACCGATTTTTGTGAATTCAATGAATAAAACAATCGTTGAAATTGGATTGCCCTTTATTCGTATAAATGCATGGCCGGGTTTTTTAAAAAGAAGCATTGCCGAAGTATCTATTGCCGATGAGGTAAATATAAATAAGGCAGAAAAAATTTGGGGTTTATTAAACAGGGAAGCTGAATGGGTGCCTGATGTAAAAGGATTTATTTCTCCAAGGATCGTAAGCATGATAATTAATGAAGCGTATTTTACTTTAGAAGAAAATGTAAGTACCAAAGAAGAGATCGATATTGCAATGAAGCTGGGAACAAATTATCCTTATGGGCCTTTTGAATGGAGTAAGAAAATTGGGTTGAAAAATATTGCTGGCTTGCTCACAGAATTATTTATAACCGAAAAGAGATACCAGCCGGCATCTCTTTTATTAAAAGAAGCATCTGAACAATAATGGCCTTGATATTAAATATTGATACGGCGGTTGATGTTGCTTCAATTTGTCTTGCAAAAGATGGAAAGGTTTTATCTATTGCCAAAAATGAAAGTCAAAAAGATCATGCTTCCTGGCTTCATATTGCTATTAAAGAAATCTTTGAAAAAAATAGTTTGGAGTTAAGCTCAGTTGATGCTCTTGCTGTAACTGGCGGACCAGGTTCATACACTGGTTTAAGAATTGGTATGGCAACTGCAAAAGGAATTTGTTTTGCATTGAATAAACCTTTGATCAGCTTGAACACTTTATTGGTAATGGCGAATGCTGCTTTTAAAGAAAGTGCAGATCTTCTTTGCCCAATGATCGATGCAAGAAGAATGGAAGTATTTACAGCTATCTATACAAAAAAGCTGGAAATTGTAAAAGATCCGGCGGCTATTACATTGAATGAAAATAGTTTCGCTGAATATCTTTCAAATAATAGTATTTGTTTTTTTGGAAACGGCAGCAATAAGTTTAAGACAATCGAAAAAAACTCACAGGCGTTTTTCAGTGATATAAAAACGGACGCTGCTTCAATGATCTCCTTATCTGAAAAAAGCTTTACCGAAAAAAAATTTGCTGATCTTGCGTATGCCGAACCATTATACCTGAAAGAATTTTATACCCCGTCAAAATGACGATTTACCAAATGAAAGCTACTTTTGTTCTTAGAACTCCTTTGGAGCTTGCCCCTTAACGCCTAACCAACTGACATGAACAGCTATTTACATACTATTATTCCGGCATCGGAATCTGAGCCCGAGTTAAAAATTGATACGCTTGATATCAAGAAAGCGGCAATCATTCTTCGGGCTGTTAATCATAAACTGAGACAAGTAATTCTAAAATATATTGGAGAAAAAGGCCAGGTTACGGTAACGGAAATTTTTGAGCATTTGCTGCTTGAGCAAGCGGTAGCATCACAACAGCTTGCTATATTAAGAAGAACAGGCTTTGTAAAAACAAAAAGAGAAGGAAAATTTATTTATTATTCAGTAAGCAGGCAAAGGTTGTTGGATCTCAATGTGTTTGTGAGCAATCTATTAGACCAATAGTATTGATTCTTGTTAATATTTTCAGTTACTTTCATAGCGTCTTTTATCTCAATTATCTTTGCATTTAAATTAAAGAACATGTTTATCGAACAATTATATACTGGCTGCCTGAGTGAAGCTGCTTACTATATTGAAAGTGAAGGAGAAGCTGCCATTATTGATCCACTACGTGACATTGATGAATACCTCCATCTTTCCAATGAACGCAAAACAAAGATCAAATATATTTTTGAAACACATTTTCATGCTGACTTTGTCAGCGGTCATATTGATCTTGGTAAAGTAACAGGGGCTCCGATCGTTTATGGACCAAAAACAGAAACAAAATTTCCTGTACTTGTAGCAAAGGATGGTGAAAAATTTTCAATCGGTAAAATAACGATCGAGGTTTTGCATACTCCCGGTCACACACTTGAATCATCTTGCTATTTATTAAAAGATGAGAACGGAAAAGATCATTGTGTATTTACTGGTGATACTTTATTTGTTGGTGATGTTGGCCGCCCTGATCTTGCCCAAAAAGGCGCTGACCTTACTTTGCAAGATCTTGCAGGCATGATGTATGACAGCATTCATACTAAATTATTTCCATTGGCTGATGATGTGATCGTTTATCCTGCACATGGTGCAGGAAGCAGCTGCGGAAAAAATTTGGGAAAAGAAACATTCAGTACAATTGGTGAACAAAAGAAACATAACTACGCATTAGAAGCAAAGACAAAAGAAGAATTTATTAAAGTAGTTACGGATGGCATTGCAGCACCGCCACAATATTTTCCGATCAATGCACAAATAAATAAAGAAGGATATGAAAGTTTGGATGAAGTGCTTGATCAGGGAATGAAAGGATTTCCCGTTAAGGAGTTTAAGGGTTTAATAAATGATGATATTATAGTTCTTGATACAAGAACAGAAACAGAATTTGTAAAGGGATTTGTTCCAGGTTCCATTAATATTGGTTTAAATGGACGTTTTGCAGAATGGGCAGGTAGTCTTTTGTCGTTTGATAAATCTATACTACTTGTAACTGATCCGGGAAAAGAAAAAGAAACGATCATTCGATTAGCAAGAGTTGGTTTTGAAAAAATTGATGGTCACCTTGCAGGCGGATTTGAAGCTTGGGCGAAGGCTGGAGAAAAAGCAGATATGATCGTTGAAGTGGAGGCTGATGAGCTTTTGATGGATCAACAGTTTGATGAAAGTCTTATTGTGCTTGATGTAAGAAAAGAAAATGAATTTGCTGAAGGTCATTTACAAGGCGCAATGAATCTGCCGTTAAATGAAATGATCGATCCTGGAACAATGGCAAATATTGAAGACGGACATAATCTTTATGTACACTGTGCAGGTGGCTATCGGAGTGTTATTGCCTGTTCATTATTAAAGCGCCAAGGCATACATAACCTTCGCAATATTGCTGGTGGGTGGAATGCGATCAGGCAACTAGAGAAAGTTGAGATAGTGAAAGAGAAGAGTGTGTTGAATTAATTTATCATTTATAATATTTTAAAGAGCTGATGTATAATCAGCTCTTTTTTATTTTCTTAATAAAAAGTTAATGCCTTTGTTTTTTAACCACTCGTCAAGTACATAATGCCATTCAACTAATTGATTAGGATTGCTCCTCATTGTGCCATTATTTTTACTCTACGAAAATTTTAGTAACCATAACATTTTAGCTGTAACAAATCGCAATTTCAGTCCGTTGTAAGGCATAACTGTATAACCATGAACCACAAAACCAACTTGTCCCTTGCGGGTATGCTATTGCTTACTTTGTTTGTAAATGCACAAACAATTTCCCGAAAAGAATTACCAGCTAAAAGAACTACGCAAACTGTAAAGATCGATGGCTTGATCACTGATTCTGCATGGAAAGATGCAGCATTGATGACTGATCTTGTTGAGTTCCGTCCAAAAATGGGAGCTGTTGAAGCCAATAACGTGAGAACAGAAGCTTACCTAATGTATAATGATGAAGGGATCTTCTTTGGCGGCTATTGCCACGAAAACACCAAAGATAGTATTGCAAGAGAACTATCGGGTCGTGATGGTTTTGGCACTAACGATTATATAGGAATTATTTTCGATACTTATTTTGATAAGCTGAATGGATTTGAATATTTCGTTACTCCATTGAATGAACAATGGGATGCAAAAATGTCGCCAGGAGGTGATAATAATGGAGGAGAAGATTTTAGCTGGAATGCAGTTTGGAAAAGCGGCGCTGTAATACATAATGATGGCTGGAGTTTTGAAATGTTCATCCCCTACTCTGCTATACGCTTTGGAAAAAAAGATATTCAAAACTGGGGAATGAATATCACCCGCCGCCGCAGAAAAACTGAGCAGCAATCTACCTGGAATCCAATTGACATAAACGTAAATGGTTTTCTTACACAAGAAGGTTTGTGGACCGGCATTACAGATATCAAACCGCCATTACGGCTACAGTTCTCACCTTACTTTTCTACATATGTAAATCATTATCCTCATAATAAACCCGGCGTTGAAAACACTACAACCAGTTTTAATGGAGGAATGGATGTTAAGTACGGCATCAACCAGGCATTTACTCTGGATGTTACTTTGATCCCTGATTTTGGACAAGTACAAAGCGACCCACTAGTTTTAAACCTAACGCCATTTGAAGTAAAGTATACTGAGAATAGGCCTTTCTTTACCGAAGGAACAGAATTATTTAGTAAAGGAAACTTATTTTACTCTAGAAGGATTGGCGGTCAGCCTATGCATCTATACGATGTTTATAACGATATTGGCTCTGAAGATACAGTAGTCAGAAATCCGACAGAATCAAAGCTCATCAATGCATCAAAAATATCAGGACGAACACAAAAAGGATTAGGTATTGGCTTTTTGAATGCAATTACAAGCCCTCAGCATGCTACCGTTGAAAATAAAAATACTAAAGAACAATGGGAGTACGAAACTAACCCGCTTACCAACTATAATGTTCTTGTTTTGAATCAAAGCCTAAAACACAATTCCAGCGTATCACTTGTAAATACCAACACATGGAGAAGCGGGCCTGATTATGATGCAAACGTAACTGCAGGACTTTTTGATTTCAATGACAAGAAAAATATGTGGAATGTAGGTGGTAAAGCAGCCATAAGCACCTTGATAGGTTATGAACCAAATGGCGACTCAAAAACAGGATATAGTCAACAACTATATTTAGGAAAAACAAGTGGCCGGTTCAACTTTAATGTATGGCATGAACTTACTGATACAAAATTCAACAGCAATGATCTTGGATATTTTACAAATAATAATTACCTGGATCATGGTGCATGGGTGGGTTACAGATGGACAAAACCAAAAAACTGGTATAACAGGATCAATATAAACTTCAATGTTAACCTAAGCTACTTGTTTACGCCAATCGGAAATATTGAACAAACATATCAACGATCAAATTTTAATTTCAATGGCCAGGTTCAAACCAAAAAATTATTATGGTTTGGGTCTTTCTGGAACTACACTCCATACCAAAATGATTTTTATGAACCACGTAATTATGGTTGGTTTTTCCGCAGGGGTTCAAGTGTTTTAGGTGGTGGATGGTTCGAAACAAACTCTGCAAAAAAGTATTCTGCTTATTTTGAAGTAGCGGCCCGTAAATATTTTAATTTCTATGATCAAACTGCGGTGGATCTTTTCTTCAGTCAGAATTATCGTTTCAATAATAAATTCTCATTATCATATCGCATCGGTTATCAGCCACGCTTTAATAATATGGGTTATGCATGGTCAGATGCGAACGAAATAATTTTTGGAAGAAGAAAAGTAAACACCTTCGAGAACATCCTGGGCGCCAAATATAATTTCAATAACATGATGGGTATTAATTTACGGATCAGGCATTATTACAGCAGCGTAGCTAACAAAGAATTTTTCACGTTGCAACAAGATGGATTACTGAAGCCAAATTCCTCGTTCAATAAAAATGTAGATCAAAATGCAAACTACTTTAATGTAGATATGGTGTACACATGGCAATTTGCTCCGGGCAGTTTTATAAATGTAGTTTGGAAAAACGCAGTGCAAAATTATACCAAGACAGTTGAACCGAGTTATATCAAAAACTTAGGGAATACGATGGAAGCCGATCAGAACAATAATATTTCGCTCAAAGTGATATACTTCCTGGATTATCTCCAGTTGAAAAAGAAAAAGACTAAAAGCTAGTAGTTTTGTGTAGTGATGAAAAACGGCCCCTGCTTTCCAGTGGGGGCCTCTTTAATTTATGATCTCGCCATATTCTGGCTTCCATTCCCATTTCCAGCGACGATGACTCCATAACCACATTTCAGGATGTTCTTTTATAAAATCACCCAGGTATGCAACATATTTTTTTGTGAGCTCTCCCTGTTGAGTGGCTGCTGGTTGTTCTTCTCCCATTTCAAAAAAGATCTTATAGTAACCACGTTTAAGCTTTATGATCTTGCAAAAAATAACCGGCGTATTTCCTCTCCTTGCTCCACTCTCCGGACCTTTTACAAAGGGAGTTGGCTTTCCAAAAAAATTCAACCAGTATGCACTTTTTGGATAACCAGGGTTTTGATCAGCAACTAAAGCTAGCCCGTAAATTTTGTTTCGATAAGGAATAATTGCATTTCTCATATCCGTTGCGGGCAGCAATTCAGCTCCTGTCTTTGTACGGACCTTCATAAAAATTTTATCAAAGACCGTATTGCCAATGGGCATATACACTACAAGAAAAAGATGTTTTATATTTTGTGCTACAGCCAGGCAGCCAAGTTCCCAGTTAAAATTATGAGCCAGCAAAAACTGGCATTTTTTTCCTTCATCAAATAGTTTATCAGGAAGCGAATAATCGCCGGTGAAATGTTTATTAATAAAAGCAGGTGAAGCTGAAACAAGTTTTATAACCTCAATAAAATTATCAGTGAAGTTGAGATAGAATTGTTTTGCAATTTTTTTTCTTTCCTTGTCTGTCTTTTCTGGAAATGCTTGCAGCAAATTATCCATGACTACTTTTTTCCTATAACTAAAAACATAATAAAGAAGGAAATATGCGAAATCAGAAAGAAAGTAAAGAACTCTTAACGGCAATAATGAACCGGCATACAATAAACCGTAAACGATATAATACATAGGTGAGCAAAGATAAGAACGCTGAAGTGTGCGACGCAATGAAAGATGATAAGAATTGCTGATGCTGACTATATAAATACAATTAGATTCCTCGCTCCGCTCGGAATGACAATTACAATACAATATTCTGTACCATCTCACTCTTACCCGGATAGTCAGTATTATAATGAAGTCCGCGACTTTCTTTACGGAAGCTTGCTCCCTTCACGATCAAATAACCAACGGTGATCATATTTCTTAGTTCAAGCAACTGCGGAGACAAGCTGCTTGTTTGATAAAGTTGCTCGGTTTCTTCCCAAAGAAGATCAAGACGACGTGAAGCTCTTTGCAAACGAATATCATTACGAACGATACCAACATAGTCACTCATCACCAATTGAAGCTCCTTCAAACTTTGTGTGATAAGGATCATCTCACCTGGTTGCGAAGTGCCTTCCGCATCCCAGTCAGGAATATTATTTTGAAAAGAAATTGTATTTACTTTTTCTGCGGCCTCAACAGAACAACGATGTGCAAATACTAATCCTTCAAGCAGCGAATTACTAGCCAACCGATTGGCGCCATGTAAACCTGTAGAAGCACATTCGCCGCAAGCATATAAATTATTTATACTGCTTCTTCCCCATTCATCAGTTTTTATTCCACCGCAACTATAATGCGCCGCCGGCGCCACTGGTATCATCTGCTGTGTAATATCAATACCGATCGATAAACATTTTTTATAAATATTGGGGAAGTGCTCAACAAATTTTTCTTTACTGAAATGACGGCAATCGAGGTACACATGTTCAGTACCGGTCTTTTTCATTTCACTATCAATAGCTCGTGCCACTATATCTCTCGGAGCCAGGTCTTTTCTTTCATCATACTTCGCCATGAAGGCTTCGCCTTTACTATTTCGAAGTATGCCACCATCACCACGAACAGCTTCGGTAATTAAAAATGCATGCCCACGAACTCCTGGTTCATACAAAGCAGTCGGATGAAATTGTATGAACTCCATGTTTTCAATTCTTCCCTTTGCACGATAAACCATCGACACACCGTCACCCGTAGCGATCGTTGGATTCGTAGTAGTTCTGTACACTTGCCCATTACCACCAGTTGCCATCAATGTGATCTTCGAAAGAATTTTTTCTATTTGGTTCGTTTCAAGATTCAACACATAAACACCATAACACTCGACATCAGGAGTAGCTTTTGTAACGAGGAACCCAAGATGGTGCTGCGTGATAATATCAATGACAAAGCAATGCTTGATGATCTCAATATTTTTTTGCTTGCTCACGGCATCCAGCAATGCTCTTTCCATTTCCCAACCGGTAATATCCTTATGATGCAGTATCCGGAATTCAGAATGCCCACCTTCGCGGCCACGTTTATAATCGCCATCTTTTTCTTTATCAAACCTTGCGCCCCATTCAATGATATCATTCACTCTTTCCGGTCCCTCTTTCACCACTATCTCTACCACTTTTTCATTACACAATCCATCACCTGCGATCAATGTATCGTCAATATGCTTTTCGTAGCTGTCATTTTCAAGATCGTTCACAACAGCAATACCGCCTTGTGCATATTTTGTATTGGTTTCATCCGCTGCCGCTTTTGTCATCACCAATACTTTTTTATCAGGAAACCGTTCAGCAACTTTTAATGCATAGCTTAATCCGGCAATACCCGATCCTATAACGAGAAAGTCTGTTTGTTGCATGTTTTACTAATTATTTACCCAGCTTTAGAATCACTATTATGCTTCTCTTGCGTCGCACTCTTGTACTTTCGTAATTCTATTCAGCAAATTTATTGTTTTGAAGTCGAAGTAATGTATCTAACAGCTCCAAGTGTAATTAATAATTGGGCGATTCCATAAGTAAACATAATAGCAATACCTGCATTTTCGAATGACTGATAAAATTTATTAATAGCAAGAAGGGAATCGGAAATAATAAAAAATAAAGCTCCAAGAATAATATAAAATGATACTTGCCGGTCTTTTAGTCTCCACAGATCAATTGAAAAGCTCAACATGATGCTGATTATAAGTCCATAAATACTTACAGGCTTTTTCATTTCACCAAGGCGAGGTTGTAGTAAAGAAATCAGCAGGATATAGTAAATAGCAATCGGTAAAAGCGGTATTAAACTTTGTTTGATCTTATCCTTGATCCTGATCTGATCGAATAAAACAATATAAAAAACATGAGCAATAAGAAAGGCGGCTAACCCGAAAATGAAAAAATTTCCATTCATGGATTCAAACATCAGCAATACATCTCCAGTCCATGAAAATAGTAATGCCAGCACAACCCATTTTTTCAAAGAAGAACTAAAAGAATTTGTGTTAGCCAAAAAATAAATGATCAGCAATGGCATTAAGAGCGGCTTGGTTATATAGCGGAGTGTCTCATTGTTTGTATAAACTGCAAACAAGTCAGCAAAGAGAATAACAATAAAAAGAATTATCCAGGAGCTTTTATTCATGAAAATCTGCAATCTTAAATCTAAAACCTTACAATGGCTCTATCCATGCCTCACTTTCTTTCAAAAGACCGATCAACTCATCCACAGCCACTTCGCTGTTTACATTTCTCTTTACAATTTCTTTTCCGCGATAAAGAGTGATCTTACCGGGCCCACTGCCAACATAACCAAAATCAGCATCGGCCATTTCACCGGGACCATTTACAATACAACCCATGATGGCGATCTTCACTCCTTTCAAATGATTTGTTCTTGAACGGATCTTTGCGGTTGTTTCCTGCAGATCAAAAAGCGTTCTGCCACAACTTGGACAACTGATATATTCTGTTTTGGATATCCTTGTTCTTGTTGCTTGTAGAATTCCGAATGAAGTATTATTAATGAATTGTTCAATGCTTAAATTGTTGGTGTAGTTTCTTCCACTTGCATTCATTTGCTCATAGCTTGCAGCTAATTGATCATGACTTTTCTTTGTCATTCCTAAACAAATGCCATCTCCCATTCCCTCTAGCAATAATGCACCGGTTTCAGTAGCGAAGTGAATTAAATGTTCGTCGGCAGTTTGCCAATTACTATCTGTAATATTAATTACCGGGTTTTTTATTCCCTTATTCATTAACTCAACATACATTCTCCTTACAGACTGCATGGCATTTTTATTTGTACTGCTTAAACAAATAACAGCTGTGGGATCGTTATTTAATTGATCAAGATAAGTAAAGGAATCAGTGCCGTCATTAAAGCAATCGATCATTACAAAATTCAGTCGGTCACTTTTTATTTCCGATTCTATATAACCACTATCCTGAAAAATTGGAAAGTATTTAGTTTTATCTTCCGCTCTTGTCCATGTTTCCGGGTAAACGATCACTTTTAAAGTTCCGGGCAATGAAAAACTGAGTAACTGATTTGCTGTAAAAATATAATCAGCCGCTGCATCACTGATATTCCACTTATCCGTTGCCTCATCATAAGTATAACCTACACTTTGTAAATGTTTGTGAGAAATTTTTTCAATTTTACTCAGATCAGCGATCACAACAGGAACATGTTTGCTTCCAATATTTCCAACTTCAAAACTTTCTCTTCTTTGATAATTAAATGGATCATAAGAAAGTTTATCAATAGCAGGAACGTACTGTGGACTGTCGACTGTTGACCGTAGACCGCTATACCTTTTCACTAGATCTCTACAAACCGGGATCTCCAACTCAGGATCTTCTGTCAATGAAACACGGATTGTATCTCCTAATCCATCTTCTAATAAAGTACCAATACCAACGGCACTTTTTATTCTTCCATCTTCGCCATCGCCAGCTTCTGTTACGCCGAGATGCAAAGGATAGCACTCATTGAATTCATCAAACATTGTTTTTACCAATAAACGATAAGCCTGCACCATCACTTGTGGGTTACTGCTCTTCATGCTCAATACAATGTTGTGGTAGCTTTCATTTCTTGCTATACGCAAAAATTCCATTGCACTTTCCACCATTCCCATCGGCGTATCACCATAACGGCTCATAATGCGATCACTCAATGAACCATGATTAGTGCCTATCCGCATAGCTGTTCCATATTCTTTGCAGATCTTTATTAACGGCGTAAACCGTTCACGGATCCGATCGATCTCTTCTGCATAATCAGCATCAGTGTATTCGATCAGTTCAAACTTTTTCTTGTCAACATAATTGCCCGGATTCACTCTTACCTTTTCAACAATTCTCGCAGCGATCTCAGCTGCATTAGGAGTAAAATGAATATCTGCAACCAGTGGGATATAATAACCTCTTTTTCTTAACTCATTTTTTATATACAATAAATTCTCTGCATCGTTTTTTGAAGGAGCAGTTATTCGAACTAATTCAGAGCCGGCTTCAATACAACGGATGGATTGCTCGACTGTAGCCATTGTATCCATTGTATCCGTTGTTGTCATCGTCTGAACTCGAATAGGATGGAAATTGCCAAGCAAGAGATCACCGATCTTTACTTCCCTTGTTTTTAACCGTTTGTATCCCGTTAATGAATCACAATAGAATTGCATAGAAAATTTCAGTATATCAATTACTGCAAAACTAACAAAGAAAGAGTGCTAAGATTTGATAAATTTTAAAACTAACTGTTACATTTTGCCCTCGAAAAAACCGAGTTGTTTTAATATCCCTTTCAATATTTTCATTCTTATCGCAGGAATATCTGCATTTGTATCTGGAGATTCAAAGTTCAATACAAAGAAATAGGGATGGTTATTCTCTTCTACCCAACCAACTGCCCATGCCAGGTGATTACCATTTTCTTTTCTGCCCCACCCGGTTTTATAAGAAAGTCGATACATTGTTGTGTTTTCAAAAAGCATAGCTTTCTTTACTTTCTCCTGGTAGTTTTTAAAAAAAGGAAGCTGACCGAAGTATAACATTTTTACAAGCCCGAGTTCTTCATCGGGGGTTATCTTTAGCGTATTGTCAAGCCAGAAAGTATCAATGGCCGTGTTGATCCTGAAAGCTGTGTCTTTGGAACCAGCGCCATAGTTAACAGTGTCCATCCAGTATTCCATCCTGTCTTTACCAATTCTTCTTGCTACCTCCTGGTAATACGGAACGGATGAAACACGGAACGCTTCATACATTGAAAGGTCTTTATTCCATTCCTCAACATTTCTTTTTACACCATCCCATTCTATGATCATGCTATCACTGCTGATAACTCCTGTTTGCAAACCGATCAGGGAATTAACGATCTTAAATGTTGACACTGGCAGATAGCTGCTGTCTGTAAATCTCTTTTTATTATAAAAAGTAAACTCATTGGTGGCATTATTGTAAAGGCCGAAGCAACCCAACACACTATTTTCTGTAAAATATTTTCCCAGGCTTTTATCTTCTTCTACATTGTTAGGGGAGCAGGAATATAAAATGGAAGCCAAAACAAAAACTGATACTAATTTAACCTTCATCACTTATAAAATTTGGGGGCAAAGTTAAGTGCAGGTTATCAAACTGAGGGAAAACAAAAAACCCGGTCTACCGGGTTTTATAAAGACGAACAATGAAATTAGTTTAAATGTAGATGCCGTTTTTCAATTTTGTGTGTCTTACGCCGTTACAATCTCTCTTTGTCGCTGAACACGAGCTTAAGGTCATCGCCATTACTGATCCTGCAAGCAGGAGGAACAACAGTTTTTTCATACTTGTTTTTTAATAAGTTTAAAAAGGGTGATTAAAACTGGAATTCAAAGGAAACATTGGAAGACGGCTGTTTTCAGAGGAGATAACGAAAATACTGTGCCATGATTGCATTTCATAGCATTTCTAAAAAATTATTAAGCTTCCATTAAAAAATCAACTGAAATCAAGGAAGCGCATAGTAAATCTCCTAACTTCCCTATTTGTAATTTATTAACCCAAAAACAACAGCTTATGAAAAGAGCAATTACTTTTCTCCTGGTCATTAGTACGATTCTCGTGGCTTGCAACAGTAACAAGGATAAGATCACAGTTAAAGATGATAGCGGCGGCAAAGCCACTATTGATGTTTCAGAAATGGGAAAGAAGGCAGATGAGATGAAAGATCGCAGTGAGGCGCTGCAGAAACTTACGCCGCTTTCTTTAGATGAATTGAAAGCTGCTCTGCCAGAAGAAATAATGGGCGCAAAAAGAGATAATATGGAAGCCACTAAAATGGCAGGACTTGCCAACTTTTCAAAAGCTGAATATAAAATGAATGATTCAACAGAAGTTGAATTAACCATTTTTGATTGTGCAGGAACTGAAGGAGCAGGTTATTATAATATGGCATTCCTTGGTTTGATGTCATTTGAAAAAGACAACGAGGATGAATACTCTAAAACAACAGACTTTAATGGCGATAGAGCTATCGAAACTTGTCAGAAAAAGCGCAGCCATTGTGAACTCACTTTTTTTGGCAAAGACAGGTATATGATTACACTTAAAGGAGATAATGTCGGAATGGATCAGTTAAAAAAAATTGGGGGCGATCTAAACTTAAAATAAACAATAAATTTTTATAACAAAGAGCTGTACTTACTTAAGTATAGCTCTTTTATTTTGCCAACTCTTTTAACACTCCAAGCTCCTTTCCAATTTTTGCAAATGCAGCAATAGCTTTATCCAAGTGATGTTGCTCGTGAGCTGCACTTAATTGTACCCTTATTCTCGCCTGTCCTTTAGCAACTACCGGAAAAAAGAAACCAATAACATAAATACCTTCTTCTAAAAGTTTGGCCGCCATCGTTTGTGCAAGTACTGCATCATATAACATGATAGGTACGATAGGATGATCGCCGGGTTTAATATCAAACCCAGCTTCTGTCATTTTTTTACGGAAATACTTTGTATTGCTTTCAAGCTTATCTCTTAGTTCTGTTTTTTCAGTAAGCATATCTAATACTGCAATGGAACCACCAACAATTGATGGGGCCAATGTATTACTGAATAAATATGGTCTTGATTTCTGACGCAGCATATCAATGATCTCTTTTCTGCCGCTGGTAAAACCACCGCTGGCGCCACCTAATGCTTTACCAAGTGTACCGGTAATAATATCGATCCGACCCATGACACCACGATACTCATGTGTTCCTCTTCCGGTTTTTCCTAAAAAGCCAGATGAGTGACATTCATCGATCATTACGATCGCATCATATTTATCAGCGAGGTCGCAAATTTTATCCAACTGTGCAATCGTTCCGTCCATGCTAAAGCTGCCATCGGTTACAATGATCCTGCTCCTGAGTTTTGCTGATTCCTGCAGTTTCATTTCAAGATCAGCCATATTATTATGCTCATAACGGAAGCGTTGAGCTTTGCACAAACGAACGCCATCAATTATACTTGCATGATTCAATGCGTCGGAAATAATTGCATCTTCTTCGCCAAATAAAGGTTCAAACACTCCGCCGTTTGCATCAAATGCCGCCGCATACAATATTGTATCGTCTGTTCCCAAAAATTCAGAAAGCTTTTTTTCCAATTTTTTATGAATATCCTGCGTACCGCAAATAAATCTTACACTACTCATTCCATAGCCATGCGAGTCGACAGCCTTATGAGCCGCCTCGATCACTTGTGGGTGGGAAGACAACCCGAGATAATTATTAGCACAAAAATTCAAAACAGTCTTATTGTTTACGGTGATCTCGGCACCCTGCGAACTGGAGATTATTCTTTCTGTTTTATAAAGTCCGGAGGTTTTGATCTCCTCAACTTCTTTTGCAATTCGTTTTACAAAATTTTCGTTCATAAGAACCCTGTTTAGCGGGCAAATATAATGAGAAGGCTTGTGGGTTTTGGCTACAGTTTTTGATTTGTTGATCGACAAATAAGAAGCCTGGATTCTCAATTCCGAGTTCCAAACCAGGGACATACAGCTCTGCTCACCCTATTTTTTCTGCATTTTACCGACCAAACAGTGCATTTCATCAGAAAGCTATTGCCCAAGGCTTAATGATAAATTAAATTTGCTGTAACATTTTCAGGAATACCTTCGTCAAATCATGAAATTAACTCCCATGCAAAAGAAATATTTACTAAGAGCCGCGTTGATCCTTCTGCTGATAACAGGGAGTTACCTCGTACTTTGGTCCACAACAAGGACTCATTCTCAAAAAGATGCCTGCTCAGAAAGCATGGAAGATTGCTGCAAAACCAAGGATGACAACGACAAATCGGGTGAAATGATCTGGGAAACCTTCTCCCGCCAGTTTATTTCCACTTCCGTTATTGAATAATGATCCTTAGGCTTTAATACCCAAAAAAATCCTCTTTAGAACTGTAACTTTTTTATTCACCGACCGTACTACCTAAAGCAGGGACGTTAAATTACCTTTGCCTGCTACCCCCGCTGTTTATGACAGAAAGAGAGTATAACGAGTGTGTCACTACCTACGCAGACAATGTGTATCGATTTATCCTGAAAAACCTCAGGAATGAAGAAGATGCCCGCGATGTGGTGCAAACAGCTTTCGAAAAGATGTGGATACACCGCGATGAAGTTGACGCCTCAAAAAGTAAATCATATCTCTTTACCGTTGCCTACAGGCAAATGATCGATCATATTAGAAAAGTGAAAAGGATACAGTTAAAAGAAGAATTCAACGAAAATGTAAAAGTGCAGAATAAGCCAGCAAATAATTTGAAGAAAATATTAGATGAAGCCTTGGCAAGGCTTAGTGAAACGCAAAGAACATTGGTTCTTTTAAAAGATTATGAAGGATATAGCTACGAAGAGATTGGCCAGATAACTAACCTGAGTGAAAGCCAGGTAAAAGTTTATTTACACCGGGCCAGGGTTCAGTTAAAAGAATATTTGGTAAAAGTGGAAAATGTGATTTAATTAAAAAAAGAAACATGATCATTGATCGCCATAATTACGAAGAGTGCTTTATCCTTTATTGGGATAATGAGCTTTCTGCATCGCAAAAGCAGGCGATTGAAAATTTTGTAAAAGAAAACCAGGACCTGCAGGAAGAATTCAAGCTTCTTGGTCAAACACGTTTTGTTCCTGACAACAATATTCAGCTTGAAAAGAAAGAGTTTTTGCTCAATAATTCATTTATAAATATCACTAATTACGAAGAACAGCTTCTTAATTATATTGATGATGAGGTAACCGCTGATCAACGAAAAGAAATTGAAAGTTTCACTGGTCAATATTCCGTCGTTAAACAGGAGTTGGCTTTACTTCAAAAAACAAAACTTCAACCTGAAGCAGAAGTTATTTTCCCCGACAAATCAATTCTATACAGAAAAGAAGAGAAAGTTCGTGTGATCAGTATGACTTGGCTTAGAGTAGCTGTTGCTGCTGCCATAATACTTATTGCAGGGTTTGCAACTTTCAGATTAATTAATACTAATGGAGATACTCCTTCTGTTGCAACAATTGATAACACAAAAGATCAACCACTTGTTAAAAAAACTGATGAGTCAATAATTAATTCTGCTAATCAAATTTCGCAAGACACAAAAAATGATGCTGTAAATACCGATAAAAAATCAACTGAACAACAACCGAAAGATAAAAAAGTTGATAAAACAACGATTGATGAAACTGTTGTTCCAAATACTTTGATAGCTAAACGAGAGAATAAAAATAATTTACCTGAGGAAAGGAAAAATAACAATCAGCAAATAAGCGACCCTAATGAAACGATTGCTATAGCAAGTCTTCCTGATCGGGAAAGAAATGATGCTATTGTAGAAAAAAATCAAGTTGATGCGATCAATACTGGTTTTGACAAATCAGATGTAACACTTAAAGCTAATCTTACGTTGTACATACCAGAACAAGAGCAACAAGAAAGAGAAAAGGGCGGCATCAAAGAATTCTTAAGAAAAACAACCCGGGTATTTGAGCGCCGCACTAAAATTCAAACCACAACCGATGACAACAAACTGCTGCTTGGAGCTTTTGCAGTATCATTGAAATAAATTTTAAACAGGAAAAACATTTTTGCATGAAAAGTATTTTACTCGTATGCGTAGCAGCTTGTCTATTCAGCACAGCTTTTGCCCAAACCGATACAACCATCAAGAAAGAAACAGACACAACAATCAAGAAAGAAAAAAATGACACTATCCGCATCGGGGGCATGATCATTATCAAAAAACCCGGAAGCGAAGATCGTGAGGTCAAAACCGATGGTGATAATTACACAGTGCGGATCCCTAAGCGAAGAACACCTCAGAATTTAACAACCAATTGGTGGATCATCGACATGGGCTTTTCAGGATTTAATGATAAAACAAATTATGCCTCAGCAGAAGCACAGGATTTTGCCCCCGGAAGCACTGAAGACTGGTTTGATATTAAGAGTGGTAAATCAAGGAATGTGAATATTTGGTTCTTTATGCAACGGCTCAACATGATCAAACATGTTGTAAACCTTAAATATGGTCTTGGCCTTGAACTGAATAATTATTTCTTTGATGATGAAACAATACGCTTTCAGAAAAATCCAACTTTGGTTGTAAAGGATCCCACTCTCAAAGGAGCCAAAAAAAATAAGCTGGCCGCCGATTACCTGACCGTGCCGCTGATGGTGAATTTTAATTTTACCCCGGAAAGGAGGAACGGATTTGGTTTCAGCTTCGGTATGAGTGCCGGGTATTTATATAGTGCAAGACAAAAAGTAAAATTTTCGGACGACAAGGTAAAAGTTCATAATGATTTTGACCTGCAAGACTGGAAACTATCTTATATGGGTGAGATCAACCTGGGACTGGTAAAACTATATGGCAGTTACGCTTTTCAAAGCATGTGGGAAAGAGGCCTTGATCAGGTACCTTTTAATGCAGGTGTAAGATTCAGCAACTGGTAAGAGTTCTTTAACTTCTCATGATATAACCATTCGCCAAATTGCGGATGGTTTTTTTATTCACAGAAAAAATAATAAGTAAGTTCTCCTGTTTACTCACATTCGTTTACAGATTTGTCCCAAAAATTTTCATGGTAATTTCCTGTTTGAAGCTCGCAGGAAATTCTGTTCTTTTGTAAACGTATCGTTAAAAGATATCCACCCGCTGTAATAAAAGATTACGGCACGTCGTTTGAAATTTATTCCCGGACTATTGGAGGACAACGTATATGAAAACTTTTTGGGTGCTCGCATCATTCGTCGCAGGTAGCAGCGTTATCGCTACTTATAATTATACTGACAACAACCCCGACAAGAACCGCAGCAAAAACTCTGCACCAGTGGGTACGGTGTACATTATGATCGACAAATCGGATTATGAGCTGAGTTTATATGATGAGAAAGGTTGGTACGCCACCTATCCTGTAGTATTTGGCAATAGTTCTCTTTCCGATAAAAAAATGGAAGGAGATAAAAATACTCCCGAAGGCACTTTCCGCATCGCCTCAAAACGTGTTCACGACAAATGGCATCGTTTTATGGCGCTTGATTATCCAACAAAAGAAAGTTGGGAAAAATTTAACCAGCGAAAATCGAGTGGAGAGATTCCCGCTTCTGCAAAAATTGGCGGAAGCATAGGCATTCACGGTACATGGCCACATGAAGATTTCCAGATCGATCGGTATAAAAATTGGACGATGGGTTGTATCTCAATGAAAAATGAAGACGTGGAAGATCTGTATAAATATGTACCGGTCGGAACTAAAATTATTATCCGCCGCTAATTATCATTTAAAAATTCCGTCACGGTTTCATCCCATTTTGACTGATTGATGGATACCAAAGGGCGATGTCCAACTCCCTCATATATTTCCAGTTTCTTTTTTGGAGAATTGATCGAAGAAAAGATCCTTTCAGTTTCTTCTTTCATCACATATTCATCATTGCTACCCCACTGAAGTAATACAGGACAGTTTATACTTTTTACATAACGGGATGTCCTATGGCCATAACTCCAATAACCTTGTTCTATGCCTGTCCAGAAAGAAACGAAAAAGCCAAATGGCTCGCCTGGAAAACCGCTGAGCCTTGCTCTTGCCCTGATATGATCCTGCATTCTGTCAAATGGCATTTCAAGAATTATTTTTTGTGGCTTTAAGTCGTATTGCCAGATCGCTTTGGTGATAATAACGGCGCCTAAAGACATTCCCCACAATACAATATTCTTTTCGCCTTTTTTTGAAACATGATCATAAGCCAACTTTACTTCTTCTGATTCTTCGTATCCAATGCTGTTAACCTCACCTTCGCTATTTCCATGAGCCCGTATATCAACAAGCATTGTATTGTAGCCAAAGGAATTAAATGCAAATGCCTCTCGCAATACATTTCCTTTATTTGAACCTAATCCATGAAATAAAATCACGGTTCCCTTTGCCGAATCGGCTTTCATGTACCATGCTTCCAACTTCTTTCCATTGGCCGTAGTTAATAACACAGTATCATAAGGAATGGTTGGATAATACTGAATAAGTGATTTCGCTAATTTTTTCCCTGTCATCATTCGCCAGGTACGCAAAAATGGTTTGCCTTGAGAAGGTTGTTGATTTCTTACTTTATCACCATTATAATAATGCGTGAATTTGTATGCGTGAAATGCTGCACTAATGTTGATTAGTATCAACTGAACAAGCAATACACTGCCTATCCATTTGAGTATACGTAGAGATTTTATAGCATTATTTTTGTCTTTCATAGAATGGAAGCAATCAAGACCAATCCGATAATTATCGGATCAAAAATAGATTTTCATTTTAGAAATCTTAATTAACTGTGGATATTTTCTTGATAGCTTTTCAAATTGAAAACGCTGACTAATATATTTGAAGACTAAATTCGCTAACAGTAATACTTACTAACCCCTTCAACATATTTCGAAAAACCTTTTAAAGCAGCTGACCCGGCTGCTTTATTTTTTATAACCTGTTATTCTTTATTTCATCAACAACAGCAGGATCAAGCAAAGTTGTAGTATCACCAAGATTAGAAACTTCTCCTTCGGCTATCTTTCTTAAAATACGCCGCATGATCTTTCCACTTCTTGTTTTTGGTAAACCGGAAACGAATTGAATTTTATCAGGCTTTGCAATTGGACCGATCACTCTTGTCACAGTTTGTAAAATATCCTGTCGCCTCATATTTTCATCGCCATGTTTACCATTATAAATTACATAGGCATAAATTCCTTGCCCTTTAATATCGTGAGGATAGCCAACTACTGCGCTTTCTACAACTCCGGCATGCGTATCGATCGCATTTTCAACCTCGGCGGTTCCAATGCGATGACCACTTACATTTAGTACATCATCCACTCTTCCTATTATACGGTAAAAACCATTTTCATCTTTTAATGCCCCATCACCAGTGAAATATAAATTCTCATACGTGGCAAAATAATTTTTCCGGCATCTTTCATGATCACCGTATGTGGTTCGTATAATACCAGGCCATGGGGCTTTAATACAAAGATTTCCTTTTATAAAACCATGTTCGTCTTTTTCAGTTACTTCTTTTCCACTTTCATCAACTAATACAGGTTGCACACCAGGCATTGGTAATGTTGCCCATGATGGTTTTGCCGGAGTTACTCCTGCTAAGTTTGAAATAAGACAAGCTCCTGTTTCTGTCTGCCACCAGGTATCTATTATCGGGCATTTTTTCTTCCCAATATGTTCATCATACCAATGCCATGCTTCTTCATTGATGGGTTCTCCAACAGTTCCTAAAATTTTTAATGATGAAAGATCTTTCCCTTTTAATGGTCCCAAACCAAATCCCATTAAACTTCTTAATGCCGTTGGCGCTGTATAAATAATATTCACTTTGTGCTTATCAACTATATCCCAGAAACGACCTGCATCAGGATAAGTTGGGATTCCCTCGAACATCACTGATGTAGCACCAGCGGCTAATGGTCCATAAACAATATAACTGTGACCCGTAACCCATCCGATATCTGCTGTACAAAAATGAATGATACCGGGTTTGTATTGAAACACATTTACAAAAGTGTAAGTGGTCCAGATCATGTAACCCGCACAAGTATGCACTACGCCTTTTGGCTTACCAGTACTTCCTGATGTATATAAAATAAATAACGGATCTTCTGCATCCATTTCTTCTGCAGGAAAAGAAACAACTCCATCTTTTTCCACTTGTGTTTCGGCATGATCCATTTCATCTTCCCACCAAAGATCTCGTCCCTTGATCATTGACACAGGAGTTCTTGTTCGTGTATAAACAATTACCTTTTTTACCGTTTTATTTCCGATCAATGCATCATCGATCACACTTTTTAATGGAATATCCTTTCCGCCACGATATGCACCATCGCAAGTAATGATATATTCTGCTTGTGCATCTTCCAACCTGTCGGCAATGCTTTGTGCACTGAAACCGCCGAATATTACGCTATGTATTGCGCCAATCCTTGCACAGCCCAATACTGCATAGACCAACTCGGGCACCATACCCATATAAATACAAACCCGATCGCCTTTTTTTACTCCATTATTCTTCAACATCTGTGCTACCTGGCAAACTCTTTTATGCAATCGATTATAGGTAATCACTCTTACTCTATCATTTGGATCATTGGGCTCCCAAATAAAAGCCGGCTTTTCGCCCATTGTTTTCAAATGACGATCGATACAATTTTCAGTGATGTTAAGTTTGCCCCCCTGGAACCATTTTATATTTGGTTCTTTAAAATTCCATTCTAAAACTTTATCCCATTTTTTTCGCCATTGAAAATTTTCCGCAACAGATGCCCAGAACTCCTCAGGCTTATCTATACTTTCACGATAAGCTTTTTCATATTGCTCTTGCGACTTTATTTGAAAGGGATATGACATAGCAATTCTTTTGGACGTTAAATGTACGAAACATGATCCTTTCTCAACATGTTCGCCTTCCTATTAAAAGTATTTTCCACTTAAAATTTTATACGAAGACTTACATGTGCCTCCGATAAAAAATTTCCGTTTGTTTCATAATTAATTATCTTGAACCCATGAAATGAGCCATAAAATTTTCGAGGTACATTATTTAATCACCGAAGAAAATTTTATGGCGAATAACATGTGGCTAAAATAAATATTAAAAATACACATGAAACCAACTAGCATCCGAAGTGTAATACTTGCTTCCTCTGTCGGCACCATGATCGAATGGTATGATTTCTACATTTTCGGAATGCTTTCAACAACCATTTCCACACAATTTTTTCCAAAGAATAATCCTACTGCTGCACTGCTTAGTACACTTGCCATTTTTGCTGCTGGTTTTATCGTTCGTCCATTTGGCGCTTTGGTATTTGGAAGACTGGGTGATCTGATCGGTCGCAAATACACTTTTTTACTTACACTTATTTTAATGGGTGGCTCTACATTTCTTATTGGTCTCGTGCCCAGTCATGATTCGATTGGTATTTGGGCGCCGATATTGGTTTTAATATTAAGATTAGTACAAGGTCTTGCCCTCGGTGGTGAATATGGTGGCGCTGCAACTTATGTTGCCGAATATTCACCAGCTGGCAAAAGGGGTTTCTATACAAGCTGGATACAAACAACAGCGACGATTGGCTTATTCGTAGCACTTGGTGTTATCATGCTGGTAAAACAAAGTATGCCAGATGCTGAATTTAATGCTGAATGGGGTGGCTGGCGTTATCCTTTCTGGGTATCGATATTGTTGGTGATCATTTCTATTTACATCCGTTTAAAGATGAAAGAATCACCTTTGTTTTCAAAACTGAAAAGTGAAGGCAAAACATCAGTGAATCCTTTGAAAGAAAGTTTTTCTCATAAAGGAAATTTTAAAATGGTTTTGCTTGCATTGTTTGGAGCTGTGATGGGACAAGGTGTGGTCTGGTACACAGGTCAATTCTATGCACAAAACTTTTTAGAAACAAAATGTCATATAGATTTTGAGCAAAACAGGACGATCATGCTTTGGGCCATTGCATTTGCCACACCTTTCTTTGTTTTCTTTGGCTGGTTAAGCGATAAGATCGGAAGAAAATGGATAATGATGACGGGGATGGCTTTAGCGATCTTTACTTATCGGCCGTTTTTCAATCAACTGCTTTCTATTTCTGATACAGATTCTAAAAAAGAATTCATTTTAAGAAAAGAGATAAGCTCAAAGCTAACTCCGATCCCAAATTCAGAAAATTCGTTGAGAACAGTTACAAGCACCCGTCACTTTGATGAAGGAGTAAAATTATTAGAAGTAAAAACAGATACACTATACGCAGAAAACGGAAAGGTTACTTTAAAACCAGATATCAAAACATCAAAATTGTTGAGTGACGAAAATTATAGATCGATGATCCTTATTGTTTTTGTGATGATATTATATGTAACCATGGTGTATGGGCCGATTGCTGCTTTTCTTGTTGAATTATTTCCAACTAAGATCCGTTATACTTCCATGAGTTTGCCTTATCATATCGGTAATGGTGTATTTGGTGGCTTGGTTCCATTTATTGGTTTGTTGCTATCAACAACATTCACAAATGATCCTTTGGTTGGTTTATGGTACCCCATCGGTGTTGCAGCTTTGTGTTTTATTATCGGTACTGTTTACCTGAGTAATAAGATTGATAAAAATGTAACTGATTAGAATTGGGAGAAGTGGAATTTAAAAAATCAAAACTATTGTATGAATACTCTTAAAAAATATCTTAGCATCATCTGGTTACTTCTTGGTCCCGCTTTTATTTTCTTTCTTGTTCGTGGCGCCATTCTCAATATTGACCCTAACCAAACAAAGGAGATCCATAATCCCGTTGTATGGATCATCATTATTACCATTTTCACTCCGATCGCCATCGGCCTCGTGATCTTTGGCTGGTATGCGCTAAAAGGGGAATATGATCAACTGCCTGAAAGCTCTGCTGAATTGAAAGATTGAATTTATAGATTTAAAATAGAGCTAACCAGCCACCCATTATTCCGCTGAATAATTGTTTTATCATCTATTCTGCGTCCCTGTTGCAGCGTTTGATTAAAATACCCTCCCTCAAGTGAAAAACGTTTATTAAACTTATACCCAGCCAGCAGGAAAATGCGATTCTGATCAAAAATGTTTGTACCAAGATTTTTACCTGCACCAATAAATATCTCATCGGCTGCGGCTCCATAAAACTGTTTATCTCCTTTTGTATAAAATGGATATTGTGTTCTGAACTGGTATCGAAAGCGGTGAACAAAGATCCAATCTTCAATTTCACGATCAGTCCCTGTTGCTACCCGACCAAGCCAGCGTTGTTCAATGCGAAAGCGATGTGTAAATAAAAACTTATTTATTGGCTGGCGAAAACTGATCTGTTCATAAATGCGATGCTCCGGAAAAGTTCCGTTGTTGGCTATCGGGTAATCACCATACGGAAAGGTTTCGATCCACCCATAACCGACATGAACAGTTACATTATCATTGAGTTTATAATTAGTACCAATGCGCAACAGACTTTGCTGCCAGTATTTCAATCCTTCGCTCCTCCGCCATTGATATTCCAGGTGCAGGCTCCATTTTTTATTTAGTGAAATTGTATTAAAGGTTTGAAGCCAGTTGAGGTAATTATGATCATTCACCCGATCGTTCTGGGCAAAAAGATTAATTACAGACAATAACAATGGAATTGAAACCAGTCTTTTCATATTAAGAGGAACGGAATGCAACAGGGTGAGACAATTTTTTATGAGGTCCCAAATAGATGCGTAAGAAAATCCGGATCGCAGCCAGTTCAATGAATATAAAACACAGTGCAAGTAAAGCGATCAATAAAGGCTGACCACTCTCCACATAAGTAAAGAAAACATCAATACCGATAAATGCTGTGGTTACCGGGAAACCCAATAAACCTATGGATGCAATTAAAAATAAAACTGCTGTTACTTTATCCTCATACACATAACCATGGTATTTATTCAAACTGACATCTTTGTCAATTGAATAAGTTTTCTGCAAACAGAATATTCCGATCATGTAGGCAACAAATGCACCGGCCATATACATGATCACTTCTGTCCAATTAATATGTCCAGAGTTGATCGTGATCGCAGAAATGATAAGAATATGCGGAATGATCAAATTATGCCAGCATTCTCTTGCTGATCTTCGTGAAGCAAATGATGCAAGAAGGATCAACAATGCAATTCCCAGGAACAAAGCTGGCAATAATGCAGCGACACTCGTCCAAATATCTGGCGATATAAAAGCTGCGCTAATAGCCACCACTGCAAGAACTATCAATAAAATTTTTCCAAACCTGCTTTCCAATAAATGCATTTGTCTGCCTACCCACTTAAATGGACTCCACAGGTATTTATACATCATTGTATCAAGGTTCCATTCTTTAACAGCAAGGATATACAATGCCGCTTTTAGTTTTCCTACCACTTTATTCTGTGGTGGATGATAATGGAAATATTGATGATGTACTAAATAATTCAATACCGAAGGTGATACCAGTAACTGGTAGGTTCTTAAAAATGCGTTGCCGGCAAAATGAATAAGCACCAACCAATGAAAACCCAATGCTATTTCGATAAACATGATACCGATCTGTGCAGCGGAAGAGTACGCTATTTGTGTTTTTACATTGGGTTGAACACGGGCAATTAGAGTCGCAAAGATCCCTGTCAGTGCGCCGATGATGATGATCGTGATCTTGGCCCAAAGCATATCCTGCCAGAAAGCATGTGTACGCAATAATAAAAACACACCGATATGTACACTCAGCGAACCATAAAATATGGCTGATGATGAAGTAGGACCTTCCATCGCTCTAGGCAACCATGTCGTAAAAGGAAATTGCGCTGACTTAACTGTAGCAGACAAAATGAACATGCAAACAATAAACATGGCCATGCCTGCATGATTTGTTTGAGCGGCAATATCTCTTGCCTGATCTAATTGCGTATATGAAATATTTTGATGAGTAAGATGGTGCATCATCCACATGGCCAGTATTAATGCCACATCGCTGATGCGATAATTGGTAATGGTCTTATAAGCATTTTTAACCGGCAGGTAGCGATTGCGATAAAAAGCGATCAGTAAAAATGAACAAAGACCTTTTATTTCCCATCCAACAAACAGTGTTTCGAAATTGCCGGAAAAAATAATGAAGTTATAACCTGCTGCAAATAAAAGAATGATGTTGAAGAATCTCTTAAACCCTTCATCACGATGCATGTAATATTTACTGAATGTTGCTACTAAGAAGAATAATAATGACCCAACGATACTGAATACCGCAGTTACTTCATCATAATAAAACTGGATAGCAAAAACAAAATGGTCACTTTGGTAAACTGTTGCAAGTTTATAGCTAATGGGAGTAAGTCCATTCACCAGCCAGCCGGCAAAAAAAACAACAGAAATTATGATGTAAAATATTTTGGCTGCCCTTACGATCAGGCCAATCACTTTTTCATTCTTGTTTTTCAAAAGTACAGTCATAATAAAAGCGATCAGCGGAATGATGATAAATAAGCTGAGTGACTGGCTGAGTATGTTTTCGAGTTGATTCATTTTAATATTTTATTTTTCTCACAGATTACACGGATTTACACAGAAAAATTCTATTAGCATTTTTTTAATCTAACAAATACACTGGCAAATTCTCCTCTGTTGCATGCACAATATGATTTGTTTCCATTTCCCTTGCACCTTCGATAAACTCTTCCATGTTGTGAATAGTACCAATATCCTTCGCATTTGTGATCGGTTGATATTTTTCAAACACACCATTCCTGAAATAATAAAATTGTTTTTCTTCTGGATGCAATGCAACAATATGCACCCATTCGTTTTTATACCATTCGAAAACTTCAGGCGAAGATTGAACTGCTTTTAAAACAATTTCCGGCTTGTGCTCAACGATCACGAGAAGACGAACGGGATCATGCACTTCGATCATTTGCCAGGGCAATCCGGGTCGCAGATCGCCATCGCTGCTATTGGCCACTCCAAAAAGTCCCATCACATTATGAGGAAGCTTTGTGCCAGCACCCATTTTTATATTGTCAACTCTTGAAAAATAATATTCAAGATTAATACCGCCACACACCAGCCCGATGGGTCGCATTACGGCTGAAAGTATTGCCCCATCGGCGTCTGTTGTGTAGTCATAACTATTAAGAAAGGCACGGCGGTCCAGGAACAGACCTTTTGTTGTTTGCCTTCTGCCTATAATGGCAAGTGTATTTGTACCGTGACCCAATTCGGGTCTTGGCTCAAATAGTGAAACCGAACGATCATGAATAGCTTTGCGAACTTGCTCTAATCTTTGTTTTGTATCAATCGATGCAAAGCGACGGCTACGTTCTTTGGCATTTAAGTTTAATGCAGTTTCAAAATTTTGCTTATTCCATAAATGTTGCTCGGCGTTTTCTTTATTCAAATTCTGTTCATCATAATAACCGATCACATCAGCAGCAGTGTCGTGCATGCTGCCAACGAATTGAGTGGTTACAGGAATTAAAATTCCTTTAGAAGCTAGTATCTCTCTTATTTTCTTATGATTTAAAATAAATGCCTGCACTCTTGCATTGGTAGCGCCGGGTCTTCCGCTGCAAGCACCGCAATCATGTGCACCATGATGCGGATTGTTTGCACTGCTGCTTCCGTGTGCAACGATGTAAATTATCGGAGCAAAATCTTTGACCATGCCAATTCCTCGCAAAAAATTCTCTGCCCTTGTTAGCATTTCATCAATCGTATAACCGATCTGCAATCCATTCTCAACATCATCAGTGCTTTTATTTTCAATCGTTAAACCCGATTGCCTATCCATGTGACCATAAGCATTCGAAATTGCCGGGCTCATTTTTGGACTAAACATCATTTGCATTTTTTTGCCCAATGCCCAGAAGCCATAAGTCATACTTAACACAAAACCAGTAAAAAATCCGTGAGTAAGTTTTGTATATAGTGGCTCACCCTTTCTTGGTTCTTTTGCGTCAAACTCTTTGATCAAATATTTTGGTGTAACCGGCGCCGGACAAAGCTTATCATAAAACTTACTTCCTTGCTGTTGAAAATAAAATTCAACCCCAAAAAAACCGGGGGCTCCAAACGTTTCGCAATCTTTAGCGACAGCTTCTATATGCCGACGAATAGAATCTTCCCGTTCGTCGATACAAAAGATGGCCTGGAAGCCCCCGGGCCTCCTTACTGCTTGTTGCAAGGAGGCTTTACTAAAACCAGCAAGTTCCGGCTGTATTTCGCCGTTATTTGAAATATGATGATCAGAAAGTTTTGCAGAAGCTAACAATATTCCTTTTAAAACAGAATCATAGTAACTCCATTCAAAAGCATCCTGCCAGAGTTCTATTACTTCGGCAAACTCCGTTTTAGGAATCGCCGCCAACAGATCAAGCGGCGGTGCTGTTATATGTTGAGTCAATGGTTGCCATTTGCTTCCAAGGCGATCATTGAGTGCATCCAATTCCATCAGTAACTCGAACTCTATTAATTCTTTCAGTGTTATAATTTTTCTATCAAGCAGTGTTTGCGGATTATCTTCTACCGCAGATACAAAACCACTCCAGCCATGATGAGCAAATTGCTGGTCAAATAAATACTGTTCAAAATATTCTTCTTTGCCAACTATTGTTTTTAATAATTCTGTTATAGAATATTTACCGGATAAAAATTTCTGTTTAACTGCCTTCGTCTTAAAAAAACTGGCAAAACCATTTTGTTCTAACTCCCTTACACTTTCACTGAAGGATCTGTTAGCAACCGGGAAATCTTCAACGGCAATACCTTGATCTAAAAAAACACATAGAATACGAAACAGTAAGGGATGAACACTGTTGTCCAGGTCAAAATGATAAACTTCTTTCCAGTATTTGCGCAGTTGACCAATTCGAGGATGATTTATAGTATCATAATCTTTGCTGATAAGTCGTTGCTGCCATTCTGCAATTGCTTCCTTTCCTTTTTTATTTGTGATAACCATTTCCAGAATATCTCTCCTGATACGACCGGTTTGATATAACTCCCTGAACTCCGGCAATTGCAAGTGAACCTGGAATCCAAAGATCTTTGATGCTTTAAAAATTGCGTCATAAAATTTCATGTGCTGGAATGCATGCAGTGAGTTATGATGGATAAAATCTTTCAATGCCTGCTGTGACGGTAAAAAATGTTTCAGCTCATGAATGATATGCGCCTCATCAAAATGATGATGCTGCACTTGCTGATCATGGTGTACTAACGGACTTGTTTGCTTTATTGCTATACTCATTATTTGCTGTTTGAATTATTAAGTCTTTTTCCGAATGAACGTGAAGTGCCTGCATTTTATAGGCCGGTTTAAAATTTCTTAGTGTAACCGAGATATTTTTATCCTTTGATCCATAGTTTAAAAAGTCGCGGATCAGTTCCAGCACATCATAATCAATATAAACAGTGTTCGCAGCATCAATTACTACTTTACTATTCTTTGGCAAATGTGCCAATGTTTGTTTAATAGCTGCCTTATTAAGAAATGAGACTTCTTGTGCTAAGTCGATATGAATTGTTTCACCTTCCTGGTGTTCTTCCTTTTTAAAGAAATAAGCAAGTTTCATGTTTCCCCTCAGGATAAAGAATATACTTACCAATAATCCAATGCCCACACCTTTCAGCAGATCGGTTGCTACTACTGCAACAACAGTTACAATAAATGGAATGAACTGGTATTTACCCGCCTTCCACATGTGTTTGAAAACTTTTGGACTTGCCAGCTTCAAACCGATCATTATTAAGATGGCTGCGAGACATGCCATTGGCATCTTGTTTAGTAACGCAGGAATTAAAATAACTGCGATAAGCAGGAATGCCCCATGTACAATTGCCGAAAGTTTTGTTTTAGCTCCTGCATTTACATTAGCTGTTGTTCTTACAATTACCGATGTCATCGGTAAACCTCCAAGCATACCCGCTAAAATATTTCCAACTCCTTGCGCCTTTAATTCTGTATTAGCGCTGGAATATCTTTTCATCGGGTCCATTTTATCTCCTGCTTCAAGACATAACAATGTTTCTATACTTGCAACTGCCGTAATAGTAGCAGCAGTTATCCATACAGCAGGATTTGAAAATGCCGAAAAATCAGGAAATGTGAATTGCCCAAAAAATTCGCTGGCTGAAGAAGCTGTTGGTAATTGCACCAAATGCTCACCGGCTATTTGTAGTGATGGACTAGCGACTTTAAAAATTTCATTGATGGCAATACCCACAATAACGACAACAAGTGCCCCGGGTAAAACTTTAATTTTCTTTAAAAAAGCAATTTTATTAAAAGCAATTAAAATGATAATTGAAATAATAGTGACGATTATAGCACCGGTGTGAGCAAAATTGAAAGAATGAATTATCTCTCCGAAAAAACCTTTATCAGCCAGATCAGCCAGTTCATATGAATAAAAATCTCCTTCATGTTCTTTATCATACCCTATGGCATGCGGTAATTCTTTCTTAATAATAATAATACCGATCGCCGTCAGCATGCCCTCAATAACTCCTGACGGAAAATAACTGGATATCATTCCTGCTTTTGCGAAACCTAATATCAATTGAAAAACTCCTGCCAGCACTACTGCCAGCAGAAAGTTTTCAAATCCAAGAGTTGTGATCGCTGCTAATATAATTGCGATAAGACCCGCAGCAGGTCCCGATACACTCACATTAGAGTTACTTAAGTAGCCAACAACGAGACCTCCAATAATACCGGTAATAATACCGGCAAAAGGAGATGCTCCACTTGCTACTGCAATACCCAAACAAAGTGGCAGTGCAACTAAAAATACCACAAGGCCGGCTAAAAAATCATTTCTAAAATGTTGTGTATTGAGTTTCATTTTTAATCATTAATTGTTTTAAATCTTGTTTATTTATCTGTGGATCTATGAATTCGCAAATTGTTTTACTTCTTTTTTTCTCTTGGTTAAATTTTTAAAGAAATCAACTTGGCCTGTCTCGACATTATAAACGCTCCCGATAATACCAATGTCTCCTTTTTTAAATAGTTCGTTTACAATTTCACTTCGTGTCAATATTTCTTCCAGGCTATTTTCCACGTTTGCATAAGCCGCATTATCATTAAACATGTGAACATCATCATCTTTAAGCATTGCTTTAGCTATCGAGGGTCGTATGCGATCCAACAAGGCGGTTATATGCCCATCTTTTACACCTGCTTTTGCACTTTTAATGGCGCCGCATTCTGTGTGACCCAGCACCATCAATACTTTTGAGCCAACATATTTTACTGCATATTCAATGCTGGCAAGGATATCGTTGTTTACAATATTGCCAGCCACTCTAATACTGAACAGGTCACCGAGCCCCTGGTCAAAAATTAATTCAACTGAAGTGCGGGAATCCATACAGCTTAATATTACTGCAAAGGGATATTGCCCTTCTCTTGTTTCGTTGATCATTTCAAGATGATCACGGTCTGATTTAAGATTATTGATAAAACGTTTATTGCCTTCTACCAATAGTTCATAGACCTCGGATGGCGATAGGTCTTGTAAAAAACCTTTTGAATGTTTCCTCATCGATTAATATTTTTTTGATAATTGCCACCAGTAATGATGACATTAAATAAATAGTGTACAGGCTTTGTGAAAGCCATTAATAAGCAAAAGAAAAAGGGGAATTAATTAAGCCTTATTGGGCGGTGGTACAAGAAGTTCGCCGTGGTAAGCAACATAAGTACCGGCATCCTCACATTTATGAAACTTTGAGGCTATAGAAAATAAATATTCTGAATGATGATTATCGTGAAGATATTCTTCAGAAAAAGTGTTGAGCGATTTAGGAGCTTTTTCTTCAGTGGAACCACTGAATGGGTTGGCCGCCTCTTCCTCATTTCCGGCGATTGGAAGATTAGCACAAGATGAAGTGCTTTCCTTAGCTACTTTTTGCTGTTGTTCAAATACAAAAGGTGCACTAATAGTTAACCACAATAAGGCAACTATCATCATGATAGCCGAAACGCGGTTAAAAAAGCTATATGGTTGTGATAAGTTCTTCATTAAAAGCGATGCAAAATAGCACATAAGTGGTTTCTGACCAAACCCTTCATATAGAAAAAATGTCATTTTATCTAAAAAAACTTACAACTGTTATACAATAAGTTTACCCGCTTGAGTTTGGTATTTTTGAATTATGAAGGAATACGAAAAACTATTAAGTGAAAATAAATCCTGGGCAGCCGAAATACTTAAAGTTGACCCAACGTATTTTAAAAAACTTTCTCAGTTGCAAACACCGGAATTCTTATGGATCGGCTGCAGCGATAGTCGTGTGCCTGCTAACCAGATCACCGGTACACAACCTGGAGAAATTTTTGTCCACCGCAATATTGCCAATATGGTTGTGAATACCGATTCAAATGTTCTTAGTGTTTTAGAATATGCGGTAAATCATTTGAAAGTGAAACATATTATTGTTTGCGGTCATTATGGCTGTGGTGGAATAAAAGCAGCTATGTCTAATCATGATTACAAGCAAGTTCTTAATATGTGGTTGCGCAATATAAAAGATGTATATCGCCTGCATCGGGAAGAACTCGATGCAATTGAAAATGCAGATGTACGGGCTGACAGGCTTTGCGAATTAAATGTAAAAGAGCAGGTGATGCATCTTGCCAAAACATCAATTGTACAACGTGCATGGAAACACGAACAAAGACCTGATCTGCATGGATGGGTGTATGGTTTAAAGGATGGATTGATCAATCCCATTTTTGAAATGAGAGCCGGGACACATATTGACGAGTTGTACGAATACGATGATCTATAAACCCAGCAAATAATGCTGTAATAAAAATACCCCGGCTCCGGCGAGGTAGCCGATAAGTGCAAGCCCTGCAATTTTTTTTAAGTACCAGCCAAATTGAATTCTTTCCATTCCCATTGCTGCAACACCCGCTGCAGAGCCAATGATCAGAATACTTCCACCAGTACCAGAACAATAGGCAAGAAATGCCCAAAAGAAATGATCAGTTGGATATTGATCCAAACTATACATGCCTTGCGCCGCTGCAACTAATGGTACATTATCAACAATAGCAGAAAGAAAGCCGATAATGATCGTGATGATGCTGATATTTCCAATAGATCTATCTAATGAAGCTGCAACCGATGCAAGAATCCCCGTTGATTGCAATGCTGATACTGCTAATAAAATCCCAAGAAAAAATAAAATGCTTGGCGTATCAATTTTTCGCAATGCATGATTAACAGAAAAAAGTCCTTTTTCCGATTCATCTTTACCACTATGCACCATTTCCGTAATTACCCACATCAGGCCAAGTCCGAATACGATGCCCATATAAGGCGGCAGGTGAGTGATCGTTTTAAAAATTGGTACAAATAATAAACATGCTATACCAACAAAGAAAACTGTTCTTCTTTCATTTGGTGTCGATTGGAGTTTTTCATTTTTCTGTTCAGCAGGATCAATATTACCCTTGATCTGCAAGCTGATGATCAATGCAGGAATAAAAAAGCACACGAAAGAAGCAATGAGTGTCTTAATAATAATATTAGCAGTTGTTACCTGGTTTCCCATCCACAACATAGTAGTTGTAACATCACCAATGGGGCTCCACGCACCGCCGGCATTAGCTGCAATAACAATAAGTCCCGCAAATATCAACCTGTCCTTATGTGATGGAATGATCTTACGAAGCAAGGATACCATCACGATCGTTGTCGTAAGATTATCGAGCATTGCAGAAAGAAAGAAAGTAATGATCCCTACGATCCAAACTAATTTTTTTTTACTTTTTGATTGAATTCTTTGCGTAATTACTTCAAATCCATCATGTGCATCTATCAATTCAACAATTACCATAGCACCAAGTAAAAAGAAGAGTATTGCGGCAATTTCAGAAAGATGATGCGCCAGGTTTTCAGAAATCAATTCTTTATCGCTTCCCAATAAGGCATAGACGGACCAGCAAATAACCCCTGCAAGTAAAGCGGATGCCGCTTTATTGATCTTTAATGGATGCTCAAATGCTATTACTAGATATCCAACAATAAAAACAATAACAATAATTGTTGTCATAACAATCTAAAAATAAGAATTAGCTTTAAGACTGCTTTTAAAAAATATTAATACATGCGATCAATAAATTACCTGTTGCAGCTATTCATTATCGCAGTCTTAGTAAGCTGTAAGCCTTCTGCTGATCAAAGCAAAGATTATAATTGGGCTTTGTTGCCATTTACAAAAGCAGATGAAGTAAATCCCGTTTTACTACCTGATACGAACTCAACTTTCCTTTGCCCTGTAAGAAACACAATTGTGCAATGGGAAGAAAAAGATGTATTCAATCCTGCTGCTGTGGTGAGGAATGATACTGTCTTTCTTTTATTCAGAGCTGAAGACAGTATTGGAAAATTTGCGGGCACATCAAGAATTGGCATTGCATGGAGTATTGATGGTTTGCATTTTACAAAACATCCCGTGCCGGTTTTATATCCCGATAATGACGCTGAAAAAATTTATGAATGGGAAGGTGGTTGTGAGGATCCCCGAATTGTGGAAGATGAGAATGGAACTTACTACATGACCTATACTGCTTATGATGGTGATAAAGCAAGATTACTGATTGCATCCTCGAAAGATCTTTATCATTGGACAAAACACGGACATGTTTTTAGAAATGATACTGCTGAAGTAAATAAATGGAGTAAATCCGGTTCCATTGTTTGCAAATATGAAAATGGAAAAGCGATCGCCGTAAAAATCGACGGTAAATATTGTATGTATTGGGGTGATACAGATATTTTTATGGCAGTTTCTGATGACCTCATCAGTTGGGTACAGGTTATAGTAGGTTCAGACGGAAACAAAACTGTATTTGGTCCCCGAAACAAAAAATTTGACAGTCGGCTTGTAGAGCCCGGTCCACCGGCCATGTTAACTGAAAAAGGAATTGTTCTTATTTATAACAGCATGAATGTTCAATCAAAAGGTGATACGAGTTTAGCAGAAGGAACTTATGCATCTTCGCAAATATTGTTTGACAAAAACGATCCGACAAAGATTATTGACAGGATGGATACCTATTTCATGAAACCTGATAAACCTTATGAAATAACCGGCCAGGTGAATCATGTTTGTTTTGTAGAAGGATTAGTGAACTATAAAGGCAAATGGTTTTTATATTATGGAACGGCTGATTCGAAAATCGCCGTTGCTGTGAAATGACGTGACAATTAGCCGATGTACCACTAAAAGTTTAATAATTCCAATTAATAAATTGGCACATTATCTCGTTGGCATATTGTCGAATCAGCTCATTAACTTCGCATCATGTCAATAGAAGTGAAAAACCTCCTCAAAGTTTATGGCGAGCAAAAAGCTGTAAACGATATTTCTTTCAAAGTTGGTAAAGGCGAAATAGTTGGTTTTCTTGGACCAAATGGTGCGGGGAAATCAACCACCATGAAAATAATTACTGGCTACCTTGAAAAAACAAGCGGCGAAGCTTTTGTATGCGGAATGAATGTGGCTGACCAACCACTGGAAACAAAAAAGAAAATTGGATACCTACCTGAATTGAATGCATTGTATTATGATATGTATGTGAGAGAGTATTTGGGCTTTGTTGTCGAATTGCACAAGATCAAAGATCCAAAGTCGAAAGTTGAAAGTGTAATTGAGCTTACAGGATTAACTGTGGAAAGCAAAAAGAAGATCGGGCAATTATCAAAAGGATATAAACAAAGAGTTGGATTAGCAGCAGCTCTTATTCATGATCCGGAAGTATTGATCTTAGATGAACCAACCACGGGCCTTGACCCCAACCAGATAATTGAAATACGTGAAGTAATAAAGAAACAGGGAAAGGACAAGACAGTTTTATTTTCTTCTCATATTCTCCAGGAAGTTGAAGCGATCTGCGACAGGGTGATAATAATTAATAAAGGAGAGCTGGTTGCAGATGATAAACTTAGTAACCTGCGTCAGCATTCTTCTTCATCAAACACTGTGAAAGTAAGCTTCAAGGAATCAATAGATAAAAGCTGGCTAGAACAACTATCCGCTGCCGGATCAATTAATAAAATTGACGCAAACAACTGGCAGTTAGCGACCGACAACCCAGAACAGCTTCGCAAACAAATCTTTGAACTCTCATTGCTGCATAATCTCAACATCGTTTCTTTGCAAAGCGATAGTCAAAGCCTTGAAGACGTGTTCAGGTCACTTACGCAAAAAGCTGAATAGCGAACAGAACGTACAAGTGAGTGGCACAACAGAAGACGAAAAGAATTCAAAATGCTTGCAACCAAATTAATAATCAACAATTAAAAATTAATAATAGCTCATGAGTTACATTTCCGAAATTTTTGCAAGACAAATTTTAGATTCAAGAGGTAATCCTACAGTTGAAGTAGATGTATTGACTGATGAAGGTGCACTCGGTCGAGCCGCCGTGCCAAGTGGTGCAAGTACCGGCATACATGAAGCCGTGGAATTACGTGATGATGATAAAAAAACTTATGGTGGTAAAGGAGTTTTAAAAGCAATTAAAAATGTAAATGATAAAATTGCGCCGGTATTGATCGGGAATGATGTGGCCGATCAAACAGGCATTGATGAAATGATGATACAGCTCGATGGCAGTAATAATAAAGGAAAGCTGGGAGCAAATGCGATGCTTGCTGTGAGCATGGCTGTTGCAAAAGCTGCTGCGGAAGAAGCATCACTTCCATTGTATCGCTATATCGGTGGCACCAATGCAAAGACGCTGCCGATACCGATGATGAACATCCTGAATGGCGGAGCACATGCTGATAACAAGATCGATTTCCAGGAATTTATGGTAATGCCTGTTGGCGCATCAAGCTTTAGTGAAGGCTTGCGCTGGGGTGTAGAAATTTTTCATGCATTAAAAACTGTGTTGAAGAAAAAAGGATTCAGTACCAATGTTGGTGATGAAGGTGGATTTGCGCCAAACATCCAATCAAATGAAGAAGCTATCGAAACTGTATTAACAGCAATAGATGCTGCCGGATATAAAACAGGTTCGCAAATTGTAATTGCAATGGATGCCGCAAACAGTGAACTATGGAATAGCAAAAAGAAAAAATATGTTTTCCATAAAAGCAATGGTAAGGAAATGACGAGTGAACAGTTGGTGAAGTATTGGGAAAAATGGGTGAAACAATATCCGATTGCTTCTATTGAAGATGGTATGGCTGAAGATGATTGGGATGGTTGGAAATTCCTCACTAAAACGGTAGGTGATAAATGCCAGTTAGTGGGTGATGACTTGTTTGTAACAAACGTAACAAGATTACAACAGGGAATTGATAAAGATATCGCCAATGCGTTGTTGGTAAAAGTGAACCAGATCGGTACAATAACTGAAACGATAAACGCCGTTACATTAGCACAACATAACGGATACAATACGATCATGAGTCATCGCAGTGGTGAAACAGAGGATACAACAATCGCTGACCTGGCGGTTGCACTGAATTGCGGACAAATAAAAACTGGTAGCGCATCAAGAACAGATCGTATGGCAAAGTATAACCAGTTGATAAGAATTGAAGAATTGCTAGGTATGTCGGCGATTTATCCGAAAGGAAAGATTAAATTTGGAAAGTGATCCTAAATGATGGTGGTCAGAAAGCCTGACGTTTTCCTAAAATTCCAATAATATGAAACTGCTAAACCTGATTCCTGCCTGGTTAAAAAACAAGTATTTTCTTTCAGTATCAGCCTTTATAGTATGGATACTATTTTTTGATCCAAGAGACGTTTTTACTCAAATGGAGCACCGTCGTGAATTAAATGAATTACAGGTGAGTAAATCATGGTACCAGAAGGAAATTGCAAAGGAATCAATTGAGGCTGAACAACTTAAGACAAACCCTGCGACGATAGAAAAATATGCTCGTGAGAATTATTTGATGAAAAGGGATAATGAGGACATTTTTATAATATCGGAAAAGCCCGATATAAAGAATAAATAACCAGATCCGGCACAATATGGCAAACCTATGAGCCGTTTATAAAGCGGACGTTTCGAATTCACTCTTTTTAAGGACAAAAAAATTTTAGGACATTAATTGGATTGCCAATGACAAATTTTACCCCAGAGGATCTTTTATTGTATTTGTACAAGGAGACAACTCCCGAGCAAACTAACGCAATTGAAGAAGCATTAACTAAAAGCTGGACACTACGTGAAAAGCTTTCTGTACTGAAAACTTCAATGCAGCGGTTAGACAAGATCAAAGAATCACCACGTACTGAAGTAGTGTTGAATGTTTTGAACTACGCAAAGGAAAAATCCGAGCAAACAGTTTAAGGATCCAAACAAATTAATAGCATCATAACTTAATTGTTATGATGCTTTTTTATTTAAGAGAAGTTGAGAGCTTCTCTTTTTCTTTTCCTCTTTTTATCTCTTAGCTTAAATTGCGCTATGACCAAAAAGGAACGTTACGAATTCGTGATTGATTATTTTCAAAAGCATTTACCTGAAGCAGAGACTGAATTAGATTATGAAGATCCGTATGAATTGATCGTAGCAGTAATTTTATCCGCACAATGCACCGATAAAAGAGTGAACATGACAACGCCAGCGATCTTTAAAAGATTTCCTGATGTTGCCTCACTAAGTAAAACAGATTTTGACGAACTGTTTCCTTTTATAAAAAGCATTTCTTACCCAAATAATAAAACAAAACATTTGATCGGTATGGCAAAAATGGTGATGGAAAAATTTGATGGAAAAATTCCAATGACCATTGAGGAGTTGATCCAATTACCAGGTGTAGGAAGAAAAACAGCAAATGTTGTCACATCTGTTGTTGACAAACAACCTAACATGGCGGTTGATACACATGTATTTCGTGTGAGCAAGAGGATCGGGCTTGTTCCTAATACAACGAAAACTCCTTTTGCTGTAGAAAAAGAATTGGTGAAAAATTTTCCGAAAGAATTAATTCATAAAGCTCATCATTGGCTTATCCTTCATGGACGCTATATATGCGTGGCAAGAAATCCAAAGTGTGAACAATGTGGTGTAAGACCTGCGTGTCGCTATTTTAAGACAGTTATTTCGCCGGCATTCAGATAATAGCTGCTTATTAATAAATGACCCGAACTAAGCTGCATTTACTAAATTTACGTTAGCGATTCCGTCCTATAAATCTGCTCATTTTCCCGGAATAACAATTTAGGTCTCTATAAATAAAAGATGCAGACGCATACCAATTATACACTCATCCACTATCAAAGCAAGGTATCTTTTCAACCGTTGCTTACCGTGCTTAAAAGAGCCTTGCATCACGGCTCATCTGGTGGAGTAAAAAAACTTTATTCCGGTATTTTAGAATATGCAAACAATCATCCTGAATTACAAGATCCGATAGAAGATCTTACGATATTAGAAACGCATCGTGAATGGATGGAAATGTTGCTTAGTATTATTTTCCCTCCTACTGCCAGCGAACATGAAATGCTTTTTTCTGTTGGTCTTCCTTTTTCTTACACGACTATATATACATCCCGCCTTTTTAATTTGTTGTTTATAGAACCGGGAACAAAAAATATAAAGATCCCGGATAATGAAACAGGAAAAGATATTGAACATGACAGGTTGATCGGTGCGTATAATCTTATTCTGAAAAAATATTGCAATTATCATACTCCAGAATTTGTTTCTTCAGTACATCAGTATCATGACCCACATTCCGGTTTGATAAAATATATGGAACTGCAATTGGATACAAGGTATATTGATGTGAGATATACAGGAAGTCATTTGCCGATACCTGAAGACTTTATAAATAAAAAAGATCATGGTCTCTTATCATTAGAACAACTGCAACATAATATTCCTATAGATCAATTTGCTTTCGAAGGAATTGTTATTGGCCGTGTGATCGACGTGACAGAGAAAGAAGTGATCTCACAAATGAAATCTGAATTGCTGAATCTTAATGCCTTTTCCGAAGGGGTAGTTTATCATAAGCTGCAAGACCTGGTTCAATCGCTTATTGGTTTAAAGGATATAAGAATTGGCATCACTCCGTTTTTTAAAGTAAATGGTCACTATGTTTTTTCAGAATTACATAACAGCAATAGTCTTTTATTTAAACATTATAAGGCAGTAATGGAAAGAGACACCGTTAATGATTGCTGTCGTGAATTGTTCATGGAAACCGATAAGCCTATTATCTATGAAAAGATCGATGAAGAACGAGTAGCAGAAATAGACTATCTCGGTTTTTATTTTGACCAGGGATATCGTAGTTTGATATTGGCACCACTAAAACATAACGGTGATCTGTGGGGTATTCTTGAGATCGGATCAGATCATGAGGGAAAACTTAACTATAAACATATTGGCAGGCTTGATATTGCGATCCCCTTATTTACCCGTGCCATTGAAAAAAGCGCCGAGTCTTTGGACAACCAGATCGATAAAGTAATTAAAGAACAATTTACAGCAGTGCAACCATCGGTTGAATGGAAATTCACCGAGGCTGCCTATAATTTTATCATACAAAAACAACAAGGCAGAGATCCGAAACCCGAAAGAATAGCATTTGAGTCTGTCTATCCTTTATATGGTGCTATAGATATTCGTAATTCATCTGTAGAAAGATCGCAATCGATCCAACTTGATTTTATAGAACAATTACAAATGGCCGCTACGGTTATAAAAAAGGCGCAGGCGGCGATGCCCTTCCCATTGTTGCAGGAAGTACAATTTAAGATCGATAAACATATTTCTTCTGCGAGTGATGTATTGCAGAATGATGAGGAAACGATCATTCATGATTTTTTACAAAACCAGGTGGCTTCAATTTTCAAGCACCTGAAAGGAACAGCACCAGCTATTCAAAAAGATATTGATAGCTATTTCTCTGCGCTTGACAAAAATATCGGGATGATCTATCATCACCGGAAAGAATTTGAAGAAAGCATTGCAAAAATAAATGAACAAGTGAGCCGATTCGTGGACCGGGAGCAAACTTCTGTTCAACAGATCTTCCCCCATTATTTTGAACGTTATGTAACAGATGGTGTTGAGTTCAATATTTATATCGGCCAGACTCTCTCACCCAGGAAAAAATTTGATGAGCTTTATCTGCGTAATATGAAGATGTGGCAATTGACCACGTTGGCGAAGGCGTCACGTCTTACCCATGAATTGTGTAAGCAACTTAGTCATCCAATGAAGACCACGCAATTGATCCTTGCACATAGCACACCGATCTCGATAAGTTTCAGAGCTGATGAAAGAAAATTTGATGTGGATGGCGCCGGGAATATCCGGTACGAAATAATCAAAAAGAGAATTGACAAAGTTCGTATAAAAGACACTAATGAAAGATTTACTCAACCCGGTAAGATCTCCATTGTATACAGTCAACCAAAAGATGCCGAGGAATATGCGGAATACATCGAGTTTTTACAAAATCAAAAATTATTAAAACCTGGCATCGAGCATCATGATCTGGAAGAGCTACAAGGCGTAGTGGGCCTAAGGGGATTAAGAGTAGATGTTCAATATGAAGATGATAATACTATTCAAAATCCTCCGCTTTCATCCATGACTGATGAACAGTTGCTAAAAGGGAAATAAAGAAAATTGTTCAGCAGTGATCATTCTAAAAAGTAACGGCCACCAATCCCGAAAGCTATCTGGAGATGACCGTTACTTTAAAAAATATATTTCAAATCAATTTGAATTCTAATAATCAACCCTGCCGATTCTACTAGCCACTTCTTTCCTTCCAAAAGAAATAATTATTAAAGCAATACCGCCCAGAAGTAGTTGAACTCCTATAAAAAGACTGGCGCCTACACCAGTGCCAAGATCAAAGATCAATACAACAGCCGGCAGCAAACATAGAACTCCGGCAATAACAGTTACCCACCGCAAGGACTGATGCTTCATGAATACTATTCCTTGTTCAATAAAATGTAACGCCAAAAACACCATCCATAGTCCAAAGAGTATCTCAACAATTCTTGTCGTTGTAAATAAATTCAGCAACATTACTATCCCAAATACGATCGTAAGGAGACTCCATAAAAGAGAAGACTGTTCTTTCTTATCACGATCAGCTGACATCCATGATATTATTCCAACAAGACCAGTAAATAAAATCAAAATGCCGATCCAAACAGATATCCCCTTCAGTGCATTTAGGGGGTTATTGAAAACATAAATGCTTAGAATGATCAGTGCAATTCCCTGGATCATTGTTACCCACCATTTGCGTGATGTTGGTTTTGGCATAATTAAATTTTTTAGTACTTAAAAATAGCCTGGAATTTGCGTTTTACTTTTTCAACAATTTTGCTTTGCCTAATTGTTTCATCAAAGTAGATATATAAGTTCTGCTGAAACTGGATAAAGATGATGGATTAAATATTTCTGACTGGACCGCAAACATCTTTTCCTGAGAAGCCTTATCAAATAAATTACTCTGCATAATATAGGTCTTGTCAGTTGAATAATAACCTGTAGTAGTCAACGTGGAATAATAGTGAGTGTAATAGCCAAAAAAGCTTCCGGCCCATGAATAATCAGACTGCATTGTATATTGAGTGCCCCCTGCTGTATACCCCACATCTTCATTCTTATCTAATAAAGAAGTCAGGAAAACAGCATCACAATCACTGGCTTTTATTTTTTCAATAAGAGCTTCTACAGCAGGTGGTTTCGGATCTTTTAGATCTGCTGGTAATACCTCATAACTTTTTATTGCTTTATGACCTCTTGAAATAATAGTAGCTGCTATATCATTTTCCAGCTTTACTCTTGCTTCAATATCAGCAGTCATAACTATAACAAAAAAATTGGTATATGATTTGCCTTGTATTTTTTCTTTGTTTACCCATACTCCTGTAGTTTGTTTAGAGGAGGAACAAGCTGCAAAAAATACTGCTATAAGAATCAGACACGATGCACAAACTCTTTTCATTTTATAATGGTTTTAAATAAAAGTAATGTTTTTCCTTTATTACTAACTATAAAGAGTTGCTCCCGGATGTATTCTGGTTTTATGCAGCCCATTTTAATTATTTATCCTTTGCTTTTAGAAAAAAAGATTGCTTAAGATATTGCCAGCAGCGCCGCTACCAGATGGTTTCAATCCCAGGAATTTAGTAAAGACTGATGCACCCATTATTCCTTTCAATTTTCCAAAAAGTCCTTGCTGTAGCGGATTGAATTTTGACAAATAACTTGTCGGGTTAGAATCGGCAAGACCAGTAATGTCTTTTTTCTGTTTTAAAAAACCGCTAATTACATCTGTAAGCTTTGGTTTTTGTGCAGCAGGTAATGTTAGTTTACTGGTAAGCTCATCAACTATACTGCCTGTTGTTTTATCAACATCATCAATTGCTGGTGGTTTAATAAAATCCTTTGTAGATGGAACTGTTTTGGGAACCTGTGCACTGCAAACACCAAAAGAGGCGATAAGTAAAAATGCCAAAGTGATCTTTTTCATAACTTAAGTTTAATGGTTAATTATCAATCAGGTTTTGATTCTACTAAGTTAGAACACTTCATTTAATCCAAAAAAGAAGCCGCTTGATTTATGACTTCCTCTTGCATAGTCAATACATATTGTTGATCTGCTTTCTTTGTTAAAAAGAATTCTTAAACCAGCTCCGCCTGCCGTTGCCCAATATTGAAATATCTTTTTTGAAAGATCATCAGAAGCAGATTGCATATTCACAAAGGCAACGCCGCTTAATAATTTATTTTTTGTAATTGGGAAACGCCACTCTGCTTCAAAATCTGCATATTCGGGTCCTTTGAAACGTCCCATTGTATATGCACGGCCACTTCTTCCATATGTATCATAGGCAGTTGCCGGCAACTCAAGATAAGGAACAGTGCCATTAAGCGCATAAGAAGCCCAGTGCCATAATGCTAATACATGTTCTGGATTTTTTTTACTCAGGCTAAAATACTTTCTGAGATCATACTGCAGCTGCACTGAATTCTTAGTACTTCCCATCCACTTCTGGTTAAAGCGTAAGTTGAAATCTGCATAAATACCCCCATAAGCACGGATAGGATGTTCTCTTGTGTTATACTGAAAGGATAGAAAAAATCCATTTGCGGAATATTTATTAGAATCGAAATCATTTCTCAAACTATAGCGCAAATGCGCTGAGCTTGGATAAGATTCAAGTTGCTGATCATGTATATTATTACGGATATCAAAACTGATACCTCCGCCTGCAAACCAATTCGGGCTGATCTTTCGATAAACTTTTTCTGTAAGTCTTATAAAAGTAAACCTTATGAGATCTGCACTGTCACCGTCAGTTATATAATCTCTATTCCCTGTACCAATGCCATAATCGTTTATTAAAAATTTCGATAGTTGCCAGTTACCCTGGAAATTCCATTTATTACCATTTGTAAATACATTGTGACGAGCCTGTGCTGTAATTACACCTCTTGAAGTATAGATCGCTTCAAGTCCAAAAGCAGAGAGATCTGTATTTTCTTTTTCTCCATATTGTTTGACGGCAGAGATCTTGGCGCCTAATACAACTCCAAAACTTGGATTATATCCTATTGATGGCAATATGGAAACGGTTGATGGCTTTTTAACTTTTGCACTATCCTTTTCTTTTTTAAAGATCATTCTTATAACATCCCCAACATCCTGCATTGGGACCAAACTACTTTGCACAGTTGTTTGTTGTGAATGAACAGGAGCAGAAAAAAAACACTGGAAAAAAATGATCGCAAAACAAAAAATAAAATGTCTTTTATCTAACACGGCAATTTTTTGTTTTTTCTGCATGAGGAAATTCAATTTTTTAAAATTCAAATAAAAAAGCTGTAACATCCTGTCACAGCTTTTATTAAAATAAACTCATTTGTGTGAATAAATTATTGAGGTACTGTTGTTGGTGGTGGTGCTTTTGTTTTAGATCCGCCAAGTGCAAATGCTATACCACCACCAAGGCCAAATTGATACATAGAAGAATATGTGCTGACGCCAACTCCGCCTCCTCCTGTACCAAAATATAATCCACCACCGGCACCCTGCACGGCTGACAATACCTGCGTCTGTAACTTAATTGCCATTCTTTCTGATGCCCAAATATTTCCACCTAGTCTGAAGCCCCATGCAAATTTTGTAGCATTGTTACTATTCCCGTTATCAGGATTATCAACATTAATGAAAGCTGCACCGAGCATAAAACCGCCAAATCCTTCAAACTTACTTCCCGGTTTTTTCATATAGCGATTGCCCGCAAGCATTAACCAATTAAAGCCGACATCAAAATTCGTGGTTTTTACTCCGCCTATACCAGGATATGCATATGTAGTGCGAGCGGTGGTTTGTTGATTCAAATAAATAAGTTCTATTCCGCTTGCCGGGTGTGGTAAATACTCAATACCAGCTCCCCATTGCAGACCTCCTTTAAATTTTCCTTCATAATAATTGTTATTGTCATAATAAGAATCGAACTGGTCATCAAATACATACAGGGCATAGCCATTTAACCGTGTAGTTTGTGAAGAAGCGGTAATAAAAAAACATACTAATAAAATTGAAAGAATCGGTTTCATGTTTTTGTTTTTTAATGGTTAATTTATTTTTGTTTTTTTCTTTCTTTGTCAAATTGCTCAAACAGCATTTCCGTATACTCCTTGCTTGATTTTTCAATTCCGGATGGATTGTCTGCTTTTGACTGAACAGACCAGATTATTTGCTGCGTCTCTGCATCATAGGCATTCGCTTCAATAAAATAAGTTTTGTCTGTTTGCCAATAACCCGGGCTATATAAGGTAGGCTGCCAGTAATTATAATATCCATAAAAGCCGGTGCCATAAGCCCCATAATGACCATACGCTCCATAACCGCCGTACGGCGCATAACCATAACCATAACCCACACCTACCGACACCGCACCCGGCTGATAATACGTTTCACTTTTTTGATCAATTACGGCAATAGATAGTATTACATCGCACCCCTTATCACGAATTAATTTCAATGCAAGGTCTCTATCACGCATATTCTCCTTATTAAAATTAGGAGGAAAAATTTCATACCCTTTTACTACATTAAATCCTCTTGCTTTTGCCGCTGCGCCCAGGTCAGCTTCAAGAGCATATTTTACAGGATTGTTTTGTATTAAAGCAGCGACAAAAACAGTAGTATATTTTTTTGCTGGCCTGTCGGGGTTCACCCATGAGGTTGTTATTTTTTGAGATGGACCGCAAGCAGCAAGTATTATCATCAAAACAACTAAAGTGGAAAAAGTATGTCTATTCATAAAAATATTCATTGATCATTTATTATTTTTCGTCTTTATTAAAAAAGGCACCTTCACTCTTCCCGTATTTCCTTATAATTCTTATCATTTTATTTACCGGCATATCCAGCTTTTTCAATTTTGATTCATGCACCAGTTTCATCTCACCTTGTTTAGCATCCGGTGGCTCGGGAAAAAAGATCATACAAAGACCATCAGGCTGTCGATCCACAAGAACGCCCATCTTCCAATCACCATCTTCGCCTATCAAAACTGGTTGCCAATTAGCTGCTGCTTCACTTACTATTTCGTTTGTTTGGGCTTTTATCATAGAATACCCGGGAACAAACACCAATATGTTGTCCTCTAGTTTTGTGATCAACCATTTCACCCTTTTTCTTTCAATGAGCATGCCGGCAAGATAGCAGACGAATAAAATAAGAATTAGGCTTATTAATGTAAGCAGTCCCACTCCCAAAACACGTTCTGCCGGTAAATGCTTCTTTATTGGCAGGATCAGTTTTTGAACAAGAGAGATAGCTTTCCCCAAAATAAAGAACAATAACATTACTGGCAATAAAAATAAAATGATACCATTAAGTACACGTTTGATCAAAGATTGATACCATTTCATACTGCAAGTTAATTTCCATGCGGAAGATAAAATTATTTGCGATGCTTGCCCAAAAGCGTATTTATTCCAATACAATGTTCCTATAGAAGGAAAATGAGGAGAAATTTCTCCTCATTTTCGCTGATCATATCTTGTTATTTTTTCAAGAAGCCGTCCTTGGTCATTTTTTCCGTAACTACATCGGCGATATCATTCACTGCTTTATTAAGCTTTGAAGGATTCACTGTTTTTGTAGTTCCTGTCCAAATTAATTTATCAGGATTAATTGAATAAACTGTTGTTTCAACAAAATAGTTTTTATCGGTAGTATAATAACCGGGAGAAGAATACATGCCAGCTCCATAACCATAATATCTTCCATATCCACCATAAAAAGATGTTGTAGTACCGGGTACATAAGAAGTCTCTTTTTCTACATCTGCCAGGCGCATTAATAATACATGTGTAAACTTACCGTCAGTTATTACATTCTTTAAGGCTTCTTCACTCGCCTCTTTTAGCATATCTGTTGAAAGAAGAGTATAGGAAGCAACCGAAGGAGTGCTGACTCTTTTTACAAGTTGGTCTTCTATAACACGACGTGAAGTTTCATCTTTTACCATTGCAATTACAAGTGCTTTATTAGGCGCACTGGCGGAAACTGAAGCACCAGGCTCCATCCAGGTTTTTTCAATTTTTGTTGACGGTCCGCAAGAAACAAGAGCTGTAATAACTATCAGCGATAAGATCAAATTTCTCATAATTAAAGTTTTTTTAGTTGTAATTAAAATGCATTTTATGCAAAATTACTTTTTCTTGAAATTTAAGTTAAATAATATAAGTCATTGTAAATAAAGCAAACTATTATTTAATGAAATATTAGGGATTTTGTCCTGCTACTTTTGATTTATCCAACTCGCCGACAAAAGGTATTTCCTCCTGTATGCTCAAGCGGATACAATTCTCAATATAATCTTCAAGCTGTATAAATTTTGAAGCTTGTAAGCCTCCGATTATAGCAGAAAATTTTGTAAGATATTTTTGCTGAAACGCAGTATACTTATTTACCCATAACAACTTTCTTGTTGTGAGGTCAGTTGCTGTTTTATTATCAAGTTTTTCGTACTTGGTGGCATAATCTTCAATTAACTTTATTCTTTCCTGCCCAAGTTTTTTGCGTTCAGTTTCATATACATCATACAATGACCAGAATTTTGCAGACTGTGCTTCGGGTATGGTCATGTATGCCTGTACTACTTCTTTTTTTTGTTTTCCGAATATTGATTGGATCAGGTCAACATCTTCTTTATTAGATTGGCCAAATAAGCTTGCTGACAAAAGAAATGCTACTGCGATAAGATTTAATTTTTTCATGGTCTTTTTTTTAAGATGATTTATAATTTTATTTAGAAGGGCAATTTACAGTTTTGTCTGAGACAGAACTTCTCATGATAACTAAAAGTGCTGCGCAATATTAAATTAGTTATATACCCAAGATAAGTGTTAAACGGTTAATTAACGGTTAACTCAATATAGATGAATGTTTTAGCCAATAGTAGCCTCTTAATCAACGCCATATAAATTCTTTGAGTGAACAGGGTCATTTTATCCTGCATTCATATTTAAATCCATTGTCCATAAAGAGGGATCAAACAATCACTCGATACAAAGTATCTGTAGAAACTTGTTTCTGTATCATCATATTTTATTAAAACAATTCACTACTCTATGGTTTTCCAAATTATTTTTAATCCGCCTACTCTGTTTCCTCTATGTTTGTGATTTATTATTATTTTTAATTAAATCGATTCTTCAAAATTTTAAATCCCACCCATCTTTTTGAACCATGCAAAACCCTGTTTTAAAAATATTCGGATTGATCATTATATTAATGTTGTCAGAAATGGGGTTGGCACAAAAGACAGACAAGGTTACTTTAAGAAACGGGAACATGCTAACCGGCGAAATTAAAAGCATGAAATTCGCCAAGCTTCTTATTGATGTAGACGGACCCGGCAAGATTGATATAAAATGGGAATATATAGTAAAGATAGAATCGAATAAAACATTACAGATAACTATGCGTAATGGAGACGTATATGTTACTACTATGGACTCACTTTTTTCTGTAGCCTCGTATGCGATGCTGGATGATGTTGTAGAGATCGTACGCATTAAAGACAAATTTTTAAAAAGGCTTGATGGTAGTGTTAACCTTGGTTTTAATTATGCAAAATCAAGTGATAATGCTCAATTTACCTTCAGTAGTACTACAACCTACCGTAAACCAAAAAGAGAAACTACTTTAAAACTCAACTCTGTACTGACCCACAATTCTTCAGACACCATTGTATCAAGAAAACAAGATGTAGCCATTGACCATTACATTAAGTTAAAGAATAGTTGGTACGCCAACGCTCTTTTTGGATGGCAACAAAACACACAATTGGGATTGAGTAGCCGTTTTATACTAAATGGAAGCGGTGGTAAAATACTTATTAACACTAATCATGAGCGTCTCTTGACAGGCGGCGGTCTTTCTTTTAACCTGGAAGACAGGGGTGACAGTACAGGGTATGTAAGTAACCTGGAAGGGCTGCTCATGATCCAGTACAAAAAATTCCGTTATATATTCCCAAAGATCTCGATCGATGCGCAGTACATTCTTTATCCCGGTCTTACAGATTGGGGTCGGGTAAGGATGGATCTCCAGGTAAATATGAGTTATGAATTCTTTAAAGATTTTAATGTCGGTCTTAGTTTTTATGATAGCTATGATAACCGTCCATCTCAAAAAGCTGCATCTACAAATGACTTTGGTATAAACTTTACTATTGGTTATATATTCGGCAAATAAAAAGTTTAATTATATACCAAAATTTTTGAATAATTGTTGATAGTTAGGATTGCCGGGATCAAGTTGCTTTAGTTTTATGGCTATCTCTTTCGCTTTTACTGTATTATTAGTTTGTAGATAAACAAAACAAAGTGCATAATACATTTCAGCAGATGAAGGACTGATAGATATTCCTTTTTGTAAAACCGTTTCCGCCTCTTTGAATTTGTTGATCTCATTCAACAACAATCCATAATTATAATATACTCTTGGATTGATAGTTTTTAAAGCAATAGCTTTTGCAAATGATGCTTCTGCACCTTTCTTATCATTCATTTCATTATACAGCAATGCCATATTATAATAAATGCGATCATTAGTGGGATCGATCTTTGCCGAAGTCTCCAGGACCTCTAATGCCTTGTCATTTTTTGCCTGTGCATTATATGCCGTTGACAAATTGAGCCGTGCATAGTTCATTAAGCTGTCTTTTTTCAGGGCCCTTACATAAAATCTTTCAGCATTACTATAGTCATTTAACCGCAGGTAATAATCGGCGATCATCACGTTACCAACTGAAAAATCTGCCTGGTAAAGAACATAGTTTTGAAGTTCATTACGAGCAGCAACAAATGCACTGGAGTATTGACTGGGGATCTCCTTTTCAGGGATCGTAATATAGAGATCGGCAGCAGCAATTCTTACTGCTCTTACTTTGTCTGAAAGCAAAGGACCAACATTTTCCCGCCAGTTACCAACCGGAAAATTTGAAAGACCTCTCAATGCCCTGTACCTTATATGTGCATCGCTATTCGAAAGAAGTTGCAGCAAATTAGATAAACTGTTCTGCGTTGGAATACTTCCCAGGTAATGAGCGGCAGTTGCTTTTACAATGTTTGGTACAGCTGTATCTCCCAAAAGTTTTACAAGATGAGGTTCACTGCTTCCATCAATTTTACTTCCGGGAATAAGATCATCTGCAAAATGATATTTGCGAACAGGACCATACCATTTTGTTATTGCATCAGTGGCCCATTGAGATGTTTTATTATTATGACAGTTGTTACAAGCATTCGGTGTACCATATTTTACCGAAAGATCAGGGCGGGGAACCCGGAAACTGTGATCATGCCTTAGATCAACTCCCATATATATTTTTCCCGGCATGTGACAACTCTTACATTCCGATGCAGCAATACCAACAGGGTGAAATGTATGAGAAGGATCATCATACTTTTTTTCATGACATTGCAAACACAATTGGTTAGCGGCAAAAAGAATTTTTCCTGAATGAGGGTTATGACAGTTGCTGCATTTCACCTCACGATGAAACATTTTACTTTGCAAAAAAGAAGTATAGATATAATCTTCATCATTCACTTGCCCATCTGCATGAAAATGTTCAGTGCTCGGAATTTCGGGAATATAATCATCCATGATCTCTCCGCTCTTAGCTAATGTGGCACTGATATCACTTTTTCGTGCATGACAAGGTGCACAAGTATTTATTTGCGCCAGTTGTTCTGAGTTTTTATCAAGATAATAGCCCGGAATTTTTTTCCCCTTTTTATGATCATCGCCATTTACAAAATCCACATGCAGTTTACCAGCGCCATGACAACTTTCACAGCTTACATTAATTACACTGTAAGTAGTATGATAACTGTCTGAGTCAATACTGTAATTCTTTTGAAGATTGGTAGAATGACAGGAAGCACACATCGTGTTCCAGTTCTGTGAATTGGCTGTCCAGTGAAACCAATCATGAGAAGCTATTTTTTGTCCTGCATACTGATGAAACCATTTTTTTTGCTTTGTATCCCAGCTAACTCTTGGCACCTGCATTCTTCCTCCGGGGAATTCAACAAGATATTGCTGCAGCGGTGTGAACCCAAATATATACTTCACTTCATAGTCATGATTGCTGCCATCATCACCCTGTGTATTGATAAAAAATTTTCCATCTTTTTTAAAGAACCTGCTGGTTACTCCATCAGCTGTAAAACTTATATTATTAAAATTTCCTTTTACTGTTGAATCATTTGGTGGTTGCATGGCCATAAAATGATCTGATTGCAGCCAATCGTCGTACTGTTTTGCATGACAACTTTTGCATGACTGGTCACCAATAAATTCATTTTTCCCAGTTTGTGATGAAGAAGTTTCCTTGTCCTTTGGTTTGCATCGTTGTAAAATTATTGTTCCAGAAAAAATAAAGAACATCATACTCACAATTACCAATATCATTGGTCTTTTATTCATTAACTTCTTTCATTTAAATTAATATTTCAAGATATTCAAAAGCCCCTGGAAAGGTATATTGATTATCCTTTTTACTATTCCATACTTTTTAAAAGAAACTTTTTAGTCCTTTGTTTTACTTGCTAAACAAGTAAACCGAGTAATTTTTGCAATAATTCTATTATTGAAAAATGAATTAACAGGATCGGGATATAAGGAATGAAGAGGATCAGGATCACCGTGACAACATCATGAAGTCTGAATGGAACACTACGCATCTTTTCGGTAGACCTGTACACAGACGAATAATCCTGGAGAGTAGAAGTGCTCACTTTTCTTTCCAATACTTTTTTTTCAATAGGAATATTTCTTAACCATTCTTCTTCAAACTTGCCACTTAATGTTGATCCCAGGTTTCCAAAATCCATTAGAGCCTGGTGCCGGGTCTTAATTAATTTTAGTATAAAAAAGAATAACGGTAAAAAGATCAGAACAACACATACGGCAATATTACCGATCGCTTCGCCACGGATAGCCTGGAAGGAATCGGGATTTTCTGTTATCCTTACGATCATTTCGCCAGATGAGATAACATTAATTGCTAAAAAAATTAAGCCGAAATATTTGTGAACATCAGCAACGATCCCCAACCCGGCAACCTGGTCTGGATGAGTAGGCTGCAGGTTCAAAGCAGTATTTGATAGCCGGAAAAGAAAGAGTGACCAAATAATATATCTCCACAGCCATCTTAATATTAAAAATTGAAATATTGGAATTGAAACAAAGACAACCCATTTTCCTGCAAAGCTTAACACTGTATCTCCTCCTTCAACTGCAACTCTCCAGGATGTTGTTTCATGCAATATTCCGCCTTTGAGGGGACTCATCGTTAATCCAATAATTATCAATAAAAAAATAATTTCCGGAATTGCAGAATTAATAAGTCTTTTTACCCTTTGCAATTCTTTCTTAAGAACAATTTGCTTTTCGTTATCATTCATTAATGTATCTGAAAAATATTTTTCCAGGTCGATCGACTTACTATTTATAATGGCTTTTATCGTTAATAGCATGGGCAAGACGATCAATAAACGCACATGAATCGCCACATCCTTCAATAAGGGTACACTGACACCTGAATAAAATGTTCCTTCAAGCGCAGTGATGATCAAAAGTGGCAACCAGGTAATGCACAAAGCCACAATGATCTGTTTAGCATTAGTATTCAAACCAATTTTCTTGGCGCCTTTATTAAAAGGGCCACCTTCTGAAATAGAAAAATATTCGAGGGTATGTTGATTTTGCTCCATGAAAGAAATTTAATTTTATGCTGCTTCGACAGCCACTTTGATCCTTCCATTTTTTGCTGCTTCCGCAAGTGCGTTGAAATCTTTTTCAGTCTGATCTGCATAAGCAAAAGCAAAGTTCACCATTGCTTCATCTAGCTCTTCGCTGTTCCCTGCATAACCAGCGATCATGGCAGCATCTCCTGATTTTGCATGAGCAAGTGCTAATGCCCATGCACATAATGCAGAGTACTGCGGCATATTCTCAAGTTTTACTGTTTTAGGATCAAATTCAACTCCGCCTTTCATATCACGCAATTGGCGAATATAAAAACGGATCCCATCCAATTCACCCCATCCAAGAAAAATATCAGGAGCTCCCTGGATCAATCGCTGTCCTTCAACAACACGTCGTCCATGATCTGTGTGTGATGACGATCCATTAACAAACTGTTCCAGCACGGAGGGCTGTGCTTCTTTTACCTGGAGAAATAAAGGATCATTAGGATTATTTCCTGTAAGAAAAATTATCCAGCACCGGGTGCCCACACTTCCTACCCCAACTATTTTTCTTGTCACATCAACAATTCTATAATTCTTTAGCAACGTCTTTCGATCGTGAGCCAGGGATTTGAAATAAGATTCGAGCAATAATCCCAATGCTTCTTCAATGGATCTGCCTGACTGTGTATGTGTTTCCCTTACAATGAATGGCGCATTTACTTTCAGGCGATACTTTTCATCAACTAGATCTGTCATTTTTCCTAACACTTGCATATGTGTACGCTGACGAGCTTTACTCATTATTTTTTGTGCGGCTTTACGTGCCGAAGGATTAAGCACCTTAAGAACATCTTTTGAATTGATTGTTGAATACCACAACTCCATGTTTCCCATATATGCATACTCTTTCAGTTTTTTTCGATAAGTGCTGACGGCTTCAATCACCGACTCTCTGCACAAATCTTTATCCGCTCCAAGAAATCTGCCCGAGGCTACAATACTTGCAACAAGTCGTTTCAGATCCCATTCCCATGGGCCCGGTAATGTTTCATCAAAATCATTGATTCCAAAAATAAGATTGCGTTCCGCAGAAGCAAATACGCCAAAGTTGGCTACATGCATATCACCGCAAGCCTGCACAGTTATTCCGGTCGTTTCACCATTTGCACTTAGATCTGCCGCCATAATAGCTGCAGCGCCTCGCAAAAAAGCGAATGGTGAAGTAAGCATCCTTGCATAACGAATAGGAATAAGATCCGGGAGCCTGGTTTTTGCCTGCTCTTCTAATATTGAAACAGGGTCCACACGATTAGCAGCTGGTTTATATTCTCCTTGGCTGAGCCGGGGAAATTTCTTACGAAGCTCTTTTCCGGCAGCAAATCTTTCTTCAATGCTTAATTGCTTTGACTTAAAGTGATTTAATATTTCATGGCTCATAATAGTTCGTTTATGGTTTAATGATCCAATCTGAATATAGTGAATTAAATATTATCTTTTGTTATACCTGAGCATTATCTCACATCGTGTTTCCCTGGCGAAAACTATATTGAAAAATATCTATAGAGCAGTACTTATCATTTTACTTAACGTTAATTTTTTTTCTTAAAATTCATTTCCCTAAGAAAAAAATAACGACCACCTATATCTATACTCCATTGATATCGTCCTGCGAAATCGCCGAATATTCCTGCACTTGGAGTTATCCAAATATTCATGCGGGGTGTTGGTGCACCTGTGAATCGTGTTCTCAGATTCATAGAAACACCATCTTTGATATAATCAAAAAACCACTCAGGGGCCAGTACTGTCCAGAATCTTCTTGACCAATATTTAAGGGCAATCAACTGTAGTTTTGAAAAACTGACATCTGATCTTGTTTCATCACCACTTATAGAATTTGCTTGTTGAAGAACCACTGAAAAAAGTATTTTTTTCTTTGGTATTAATTTCGAATAGGAGACCACCGGGATCAATAAATTCTTACCAGTTCCAAGAATGGGTGATTGCGCTGTATTCATACTTATCTCAATAGAAGCAGTAAAGGCAGATAGTTGTTTTTCCCAAAATTTATATCCAAGCAATCGAAATGAAATATCACCTATACCCGATTGTTTGTAGTTTGCTGGTGTATTAATGGTGTTATAAACATAAGGAACATCAACCCGGGTAGTAAAGCGTTTTCCCAATCTAAAAATAGTTCTCAGCGTTGTTTGGTTGACGTAGAAATCATTTCCATTCTTTTCATGATGTTGTAACTCATTAAAGAATTCAACCCTCGTCAAAAAATTTGCGGGGTCATCGGCGTTTTTTTTGATCTGTTCCTGCTTTACCGAGTCAGTTGAATTTTGTGCCAGTAAACCGCAGTCATGATAAAACAAAAAAAGCAAGAACAATAATTTTTTCATTTCGTAAGATTTAAATTTTGAAACAGGCAAAACGAAAATCAAATCTTAATACCGATTGGAATATGCATTCGCCTACTTCACCGCGATAACTACTTTTTTGATCTTTCCGGTGAACGAGTTTTCTCCCTGTGGGTAGTCGTGACTGACGGCACTGTAAAGGTCCATGCCGACATCGGCCGTTTCGACACCGAAGATGAAGGGAATGGTTTTCTCAATTCGACTTGAGCCTACCTTTTCACCATTTATCGAAATGGTTCCTATGCCGCCTTTTCCAAAGCCGCCTCCGTCATACACAAAATCATAAGTTATTGTGACGGGGCCAGCTGGCAGTGCTTTACTGGAAGTAATAGTCGTAACATGACCGAGGTAGTTATAAGCAAAAGAAGGTTTGCCGTCTTTGATGAAAAGACTCCAGCCAGAGTGAGAGCCACCCTGCGCAACGATGACCCCCGAAGTGCCGCCCGCCTCGAGCTCGGCGACGATCGACGAGCTGTGGTTCTTTATATCTATAAAGGCATTCTCTTTCATACCAATCATTCCCGGATAGAGTGTCAGTGACGTCCGTCCTCCCATGTAATCGGGACGTCCTGCGAGTGTAGCGTTGAATCGCTCCTGGGCACGATCGTCGAGCGGCAGCACATTATACTTAACTGCCTCAGTCATAAATGCAGCCTGCATCTCCTTGAGCTTATCAGGATACTTCGCGGATAGATCAGTGGAACAGCTAAAATCTTCCAAGGTGTTGTACAGTTCCCACTTGTCATTTGCATAAGTACTGCGAGGCTTGGGTTCCCAGGAAAGCTTATGTAACGTAGTGGCATACCAGCCGTCCTTATATATGCCACGGTTCCCGTAGATCTCGTAATACTGTGTCGTGTGTGCGGATTTAGCCTGTGGGTTATTGAACTCGCCAACCATGCTAAAGCCTTCGATTGGTTTTTGGATGACGCCATTTACCGACTTAGGCTGCGGCAGCCCGGCCGCCTCCAACACTGTCGGGGCAATATCGATCACCGAATGATATTGGTTGCGAATCTCCCCTTTTGCTTTGATCATCTTCGGCCAGGAAATGATTGCACCATTGGTAATGCCTCCGTATTGCGTATGGAGTTGCGAATATGCGAACGGCGTGTTGTCGCCAAATGACCAGCCCGCCGGGGGCGTCATTGCGGAGTGCGAATCACCAACCTTGTCGAGAGTCTCGAGCTGATATTGAAGCGTCTCAGGCGACTGGTTGAAAGTACTCATGGTATTGAAAACCCCGATCCGCCCGCCGTTTGGACTCGCCCCGTTGTCTCCTGTTACATAAATGATTAAGGTGTTATCCAGGGCGCCAATGTCGTCGATTGCTTGCACGACGCGGCCAACCTCGGTGTCGGTCAACTCAGCAAATGCTGCAAAGAGTTCCTGATATCTGGTAACGACCTTCTTCTCATCAGCAGTTAACTTGTCCCAGTCAGGGGCGATGTCCGCTTTCGCCGTGAGCTTGGTGTTTTGCGGGACGATGCCGAGCTTTTTCTGACGTGCAAGGATCTCTTCACGGTACTTATCCCAACCCATATCAAACTTACCCTTGTACTTGTCCCTCCACGATTTAGGCAGTTGAACCGGGTCGTGCATTCCCTGAGTGGGGTAATAAACAAAGAATGGCTTATCGGGATTGAGTGACTTTTGCGCCTTGATCCATTGGATTGCACGATCCGCCAAATCAGTCTGGTAGTAGTAATTCGGGTCTTTTGATGGTGGGGCGAGGGTAGTATTGTCGTGGGCCACCGGATGGAATTGGTCCGATTCGCCAATCACGTTTCCGTAAAACTTCTCGAATCCGAGACCCGTGGGCCACTGGTCGAACGGCCCGGTGAGACCGCTTTCCCACGGCACGTATTCATGCGACTTGCCGAACATCGCCGTGTTGTAACCATTAAATCGTAATATCTTGGCTAACGATGCCACGGTATTCGGCAATATTGAGGTTTGGCCAAGAAAACCCGTCGCCATTTCCGAGATGGTCCCCATATTTGCGCTATGCGGGTTGTGTCCCGTGAGCAGCGCTACACGAGTTGCCGAACAAATCGGCGCAGTATGAAAATTGTTGTAGATCAATCCATTTTTAGCAAGGCGTTCAATGGTAGGCAAGTTCATGATACCGCCAAAGGTCTTGGAGCCAGCGTATCCGAAATTATCGAGAAGGATCACCACTACATTAGGTGCTCCCTTCGGTGCCTTCACTTCAAATATTGGTGGCGCCTTTACATTGAGGGCATCAAGTTCTGTTATCGCAGCATACTTTGGTTCTGCGATCGGCAATGAAGTGCGGTCGAGACCATCTGCTGTTTGCACGGTAGATTCGCCTGAAGTTTTAGTTTCTTTATCTGCCGTATTACAAGCAGCAAAGAACGCTGCTAATAAAAGCAGTAAAGAAGTTAATAGGCTTGGAATTGATCTCATATATTTTTTTAAGATGATAAATGTCATCTCATCAGTTATTGTTTTACTCTATAGTGAATATAGAACTACTGCTTAGTTTGAATTGTTACTTTTTCCAGCCAACAGATATTCATACGCTTTTTCTATTATACATAAAACAATCACCAATATTAATTTGTTTATATACGCCAGATAAGTGTTATACGGTTAAATACGGGTTAAGTAAAGCACTTCATTATAAAGCTAAATCTTATAGGAAGAAGAGTGGATTTTAGTAAACCTCGAATTGCAGAACAGTTTTTTGACCTCTGCCTCTATTGCTCCGTTTTGTCCGTTTTTTTCTTTTTTGAATTTTTTCCAATAGGAATACCCGCCGTTAAATAAAGAACCCTGTTAAATTGATCAGGTGATGAATCATCAACCCTGATATCAACAAGTCCAAAATAATATTGCAACCCAATGTTCATTCCATTTCCTTTAATTAACCGGTAACCTGCACCAATTGCAAAGCCAGCATCCAGTGGATGATACTGATCTTTTATATCTACTTTATATTTCAGGTCTTCCTCATCATTTATTGAATTTGTAAACTGATCAAAAGCCTTATAACGTAATCCAAGCTGTACTCCTCCTTTCACATAAATATGATTTTTAAAATTGTATTTCATCATGACGGGCACATTGAAGTAATTTATCTTCCTTACAATTTTTCCTCCGTTAAATGAATTGTCAAGATCAGGATCGCCGAGTTGATAAACCGGCAATCCATCGGCGCCCATGCTGGATTTTACAATAACTCCCGTATTGATCATCCATGATGAATCTTTAAGTTTGAAATCAAAATAAAAACCAAGATTAAAACCTGTAAGGTTTTTTGCTCCATCCAAATTTTTAATAGTAGACCAGTTGCCGCCGCCTTCTAATCCAAATTCTATTTTTCCGCTATTTAGTTTATCACCAAGTAAAATGGAAATTAAAACCTGGGTCCTTGCTATACTAACAAGAAACAGCAAGCCCATAACAAGAAAATATCTTTTCATGTAATCTTTTTATGTTACAAACCGAAACGGTATTGAACACCAGCAATGATCTGAGTTCTGGAACCGAGGAATCCATATTCAGCCCTTAACATCCAATGTTTATTGAGTTGAAATTGTGATCCGATAATGAAATTCCATGGATCCTTTGGTCTTTTATCCATAGAATATTGAACGGTAGATGTAGAAATAGTACTTATAGCATTATTGGCACTTGCGAGAATTTCACCTGCTCTTGCCAGTGCTCTATTAGCAGCATTGTATTTGGCTTCATTAACGGGATTCTGTTGTTGTGGTGGTGTAAGACTTGCCCACCATGAATCTACTTGTTGCTGGGCATTACCTACTTTTTCAATTCCCTGGTCCACTTTGCTCCCTAACTCACCCGGAGGTAATACTTCTGACAGTGCAAGAGATCCATCAGTACCCGAACTGATCTGAACCCTGAATGCACCGGCCCATACTGCAACCCCTCGTTCAGGTTTTTTTAACTTGAAATTTTTACCTAGCCGGGGACCAAATATAAATGAACGTGCCGGTTTACTCAGTTGAGGGACATCTGTCCAGGCTACATTCATATCAAGTGCCAAAAATCCTCCTCCCACACCGATGGTCGGTGTAAAACCTATTCCGTAAGTGCTGGTATTGAATTCAACTAATGATGTTGCTGATGATATTTCTTTGGGAGTATTGGTAGAATCAGGAACCCATATTCCAAATCCAACTTCAGTAGATGCCTTGGCCCTTCCCAAAATTCCATAGATATTCAGAAAGGGAAACAGCCAAATATCCGGTCTAATTGTTGTGGCACTGGCTGTTGTTCTAGCTTTATTGAACCTCACAATTTCATCAAGGTTATACATTGGCCCATTATTAAACCCAACTTGCAGGTTATCAATGATCAGATCTGATACCTGCCAGAAATAATTTATACTTATTCCGGCCGAATAAGGTAAATTATATCCAGCCTTGGTAGCCTTTGCGCCCAAAATAGGAAGAGAATACGGATAATCTGACTTCTTGAGGCTATCAATGAAGACAGCATTTTTCTGTCCTATCTCTTTATTGGTAAACACTTGTGAAAAAACAAACGATGAAAGGGTCGCTAAAAAAAACATCAGCATTGACTTCTGGAAAAATTGCTTTGCTTTACTGTTATCTAACATAATCACTTTTTTAAAATTGATGTTATTGGTTTAGTTATTGGACAGAATTATACCGCTAAATAACATCAAAGTTACTTACACAAACAACTATTTTGCATAAAACAAAAACTGGTTGACATTTTTTTTCCGGAACATGTTTCGGTATTCATTATTTTTTTCTAAAAAATCTAACGTCATAGGTTACACCTTCTACAGCCTGGAAATATTTTCCGGCCAGCAGATCCTTGTCAGGATAATAAACAAGATTATAATTTGAACCGGGATAATTATCATCTCTCAATTCAATGTAGATCTTCATCACTCCTTCAGAAAATATCCATCCTGCTTTACCTACATTAATTGGATTGGGATTAAAATATCCGGCTTTTAATGTCCCGTCATCAGGCAATTCTGAAATTGTTACACGGTATTCTGCATCGGTCCTTATCCAGTCACCAACAAGTATTGATCTGTCAAATGTTTTTTGCTCCAGTGATTTAACAGCATCATTTACCGTATTTGTTGTGATAGTTGTGCTCTCTGATCCGTCGTTTTCCTTTCTATCCTTTTGCTGATCACAAGCAACAACAATTATTGATAATGCAAAACCCAATATTAATAACCAGAGTTTGTTTTCCCTGACCGTTGCTCTATATTTTTTCATCACTGATCTCATTGTTTTATTCGAACACTTTCATGTAATTGCTGTTGCAATTTGAGCATAGGTTTCTGATTAAACTTGGTCAATCCTAATTCAGGACGATCAAGAGCGAAAATCAAAAGAATAATACTGGCAAAAATAATAGCAAGCAACATGCTAAATCTGAAACTTGCTCTTCCGGCAAGACCGATCTGGTATCCAAGAGCAAACATGGACAAAAATGTGATGATACATAAAGTATAAAGAACAGAAACAGGAATGCGGTACTCCAATGATACTGTTACCCGCTGATTATATTTTTCAACCAGGTCATTTACAGAAGTAATGTATAGTGAATATGCTTCTGAACTTCGATCCTGGTCCGCTATTCTTTCTGAATAATTCCATAATGTGTCGAGGATCTGTTCGGAACGGAGCATCGTTTTGTCAAGCTTTGAAATTTCTTTTGCCAGTTCAATCCGTACATCTGTATATTCAACAAGATATTTCCTTGTCTCAGTACGGAAAGGTTCGGGTACTAACCCTGACCGCAGGAATGCTGTCCTGATCGTGGTAACTTCATCGATCAGCATTTCTTTTCTGTCGGTGTACCTGTTCACAGCGATCTGAAATGTGAATGCAAGCAAAAAAGCAAGTAGGCCCAATGCAGCGCTAACAATGGTGCCGATAGGACCACTATCGGGTGGCGGAATTTTTTTAGAACGATAAACACCATAACGCTGCCCAATAAAGATTGGTATTAACACCGCAAAAAGTGAGATAATAACCATAGCGGCTATTGGAAAGAACGTATCTTTTGTCATGATTTGAAGTTATGCTGAAAACAATTCAAATCAACAGTCAGAATTTTTATTGACTGCTGATTTTGTAGATCCTGTTTTAAAAAATATTAGAACCTAAATCCTAACTGAACCATATACCTGTATCCTATAGTGGTTCTATCAGTTGCGCCTGTTTTTTTAAATTCTTCTTCATTGATAATAATTCCATAACCCGGAAATTTTTCAGCAAGGGTTTCATCTAAAGCCTCTAATATTTTTTGTTTGGTCGCATCTGATAAATTATTACTAAACCCTGCTTTGAAATCGTAGAAACCAACTCCCGGCCCCAGCATTACCAGGTCTAACGAAATACGGTCGCGAAAAACGAACTGGTATCCGAGTTCGAAACCGATAGTGTGCACATTCAATTTGACTTCTGACTCAACAATTGCAGTAGATCCATTTGGACTTTTGATCTCCCATGAATTATGATTTCCAAAATAATTGTAAGAGTAGTAAGGACCAATATAAACTCCTCGCGGAGCCGGATACTTATTTTCTTTGGCGAGATAAAAACGGTAATCTGCTGAAACATTAAACCCTTTTTGGTTCTTGAGCTTACTTAAATGCTTTAACGAATCATTTTCGATGAGACCGAAATCAGGGAAACTTGTTAATCCCACATTAATTGTAAAGGAGTGCTTCTTACTTTTTAAGATCCTTTCATAGCCTAACACAATAGAGCCGCTGCCAAAAATGAGTGGGTTAGTGATATTTATATGAACTGTATTCTTCCGGAATTTTTCCTCTTTTTTTGTTTCCTGTGCTAATACAGGTTGCTCAAACACCAGGATCATAAATACGGAACTCAACATGAACAATGACGTCTTTTTCATAAATAATAGTTTAAAAATTAAAGCGAGGTCTTGACACAGGGTCGAACGTATTTAAATCATAAAAATCTATACTCAATGCTTCAGACAGAAACTTTTCATCTAACACAGATAACCCTTACAATATTAATTTACTTATGTGCGCCGGTTAAGTGTTAAACGGTTATTAACGGTTAACTCAGGCTCTTTAAACAAAGGGTAGATAATAACTTTTTTACTCTCTCAATAAAACTAATATCATCTGTGCAATAAAATATATTGTGACGGGAGATGATATTAGAATGAATCGTTATAAAAATTTTTTACCAGGAAAAAGTAGTTGTTGTGTTATACCAAATTTAAGTATTCTTCTTTGTCTTCTATTAATTTACCTTTTGTTTGTTTTAAACTAATATTCATTATGAATAATGTCCTGGTTTATGATAATTAAATTTTAGTACGGCTGACTGCTTCTATGCTTACCATTTTAAAAAATAAATTAATTTCATTTTATGAATCTCCCATTTTTCCAGCTCCCGCCTTTTTTCATGGTTTTAGTTATTTTTTCTTTGGTCATTTTATTTATTTGGCTCGGTTACGCTTTCAATAAAAAACGGACAACGAAGTATCCTGAAGTGCTAAATCAAATTCCTGGTGCCATTGAAGGGTCGGTCGTTGGAATAATGTCTCTCCTACTTGGATTTACATTTTCGTTTGTCGTTTCAAGATATGAAGCAAGGAGACAATTGATCGTTGACGAAATCGTTAGTACCAATACAGCCATTTTCCGTTGCGACCTATTTCCTGATAGCACCCGGAATCTCCTTCGTGCAGATTTCAAGAAATATTTGGAGGCTAGAAGAAATTACTATGATATGGGTGGGGATGAGATCAGGGTAATAGAGGAATTAGTAAAATCAAAAGAAATTGCAGGCAGGATTTGGGATAGAGCAGTGATTGGCTCAGATAATCCTGGAGAAAAACTAAAATTTCAACAGATGATCCCCGCTTTAAGCAATATGCTTAATAGCATTATCGAAAGGGATGAAAGCCGAAAGGCAGGAGTACCACCACTCATTTTATGGACGCTTCTTGTACTTGTTTTAATCACTGCATTTTTCTTAGGATCCACTTTATTTGGTAAAAAGAAATTTACATTATTGGTGATTGGATATTCGCTTATACTGGCACTTACCCTGAACCTGATCATTGAGCTGAACACGCCGAGAAGTGGGTTTATTAACCTTAATTCTACACAACAAAAAATGAATGACCTGATCGAGCTTGTGAAATAATTATTCTTAGAAACAGGTATTCCTTTTAATAATCCTTGTTGTTTTATAATTACATTCGGCATAAAAAATAACAACCATATATATATGACAAATGTCTTTCCTGAAATACCAATTTATTTGCTTTCTGTCATCATATTTTTCCTGATAATACTTTTTAATTGGGGAGGATTCAAATTCAAAAAATGGCAGCTTGAAAAATACCCGGGCAGGGTACCCGAAGACCTGGGATCAGTAGAAGGTTCAATGCTTGGAGCAATGGCACTCTTACTTGGATTTACTTTTTCTATAGCCATATCCAAGTTTGAAACAAGAAGACAGATCACCGTTGATGAAGCCAATGAAATTGGTACGGCTATCTTACGCTGCGATATGTACCCGGATAGTGTTCGCAATCCTCTTCGTGCAGATTTTAAAGAATATATAGAAACAAGAATTGCTTACTATAATGTAGGCAATGATGAAGAAAAGATCAAACAGGAACTTAAAAAGGCAGGCGAGATCTCCGGCAGGATCTGGAAAAGAGTAGCTCTCCAGGCACAAAACCCCAGCAACATTGCGAAAACAGCACAAATGATCCCGGCTGTAAATGATATGATCGATATTGTTACCACAAGAGATGCCAGCAGGATCAGCAGAGTGCCAAGGCTCGTTTTATTTGTATTGCTTGCATTGGTGTTAATATCATCTTTTGTCTTAGGCAGTGATTATAATGGTAAAAAAAGAAATAAAATATTGATATTAAGTTATGCCCTTGCAATGACTCTTACATTGGACCTGATCACAGAACTCGACCGTCCAAGAGAAGGCTTGATCAACCTTAATGCAATTGAGCACAAAATGACAGACCTGAGAGAACTTGTAAAATGATAAATTTTAAATCAACCATTTTTTATAATAAAATTGCTTCACAAAAGAAGTGTAGCTGGTATAGATAAAAAAGAGCCGCTTAAACTGAAGCAGCATTTTATATGTCCCTTTTTTATTACCTTTCGACTGAATTTATTTTGTAACTCCATCATACCGATCATGAAAAAAAACCTATCCTTATTAGTAGTAGCAATGAGTTTTCTGTGTTCGCCTTTTTTTGCACAAGCACAAGAGGATTCAACTGCTTTATTAGGCTTACCAGGTGATAACCTGGATCTTTATGCCGTGCTGACTTTATTTCAAAAGTCAAAAACAATTGAAGCCTTTGAAAAAACGTTAAATGATGAACAAACAAAGATCAATAACCTCGATCTGAACCTGGATAAAAAAGTTGATTTTATTAAAGTAACTACCAAGAAAGAAGATTCCTCTTTCACATTTGTACTCCAGGTTGATGTAACTAAAACCGAAACACAGGATGTTGCGATCATCCTGGTAAATAAGGACAAAGGAAAAGTTTCAATACAGGCGGTTGGTGATCCGGAAATATATGGTAAGGATTATGTTATTGAACCAAAAGGGCAATCTTCAGTTACAGCTAATCCCGGTTATACCGGAGAAAACCCTGTAGTTGTAAATGTTCCGGCAACAACTACTGTGGTCGTCCAACAGGCACCGATCGTACAATATGTGTATTCTCCTGCATATGTACCTTATTATCCTCCTTATTATTACGGTTACTATCCACCTTATTTTGCATTTGCAACATGTATAGCAGTTGGCATTTATCGTCATAATAATTACTATTATCATGGTGGTTATCATGGCGGGCATTATGGTGGTGGCGGCAATACAGTGATCATTAATAATGGGAACAGGAATCAAATTAATCATTACAATAATAGCAGGAACACATCTAATACCGTATCAAACAATAGAGCGAATGGTGGTTATGGTAACAATAGAGGATCGACCGGTGTGAATAATAATATGAGTAACAACAGAGGGTCGGGTAACAGAGGATCAACTGGCGTTAGTAATAACATGAGTAATAATAAAGGAACGGGTAATAGAGGATCGACTGGTGTTAGTAATAATATGAGCAATAACAGGGGTTCAACAAGTAGACCATCAACATCAAATATGTCTTCTTCAAGATCAAGCTCCATGAATAGCGGTCGTACCATGAGCAGTGGTGGTGGTCGATCAATGGGTGGCGGCGGTGGAGGCAGAAGACGATAAATACTGCATTTTGATCTAAAAAAATTATACAATAAAAAAGCTGGGCGAAATCGCTCAGCTTTTTTTTAAATATATTTTCTTATCTCTTTATTCAGCTGGCATATCAGAAGCACTCATATCTCTTACACAAACATATTTACCATCTCTTTTTTCAAACAGACTCATATAATTTCCACTATTAATAGGAGTGTTCGTCGAGTCAACTACTTTAAAATAACCGATCTCTACAACTTGATTTCCGTCATTTGATATAAAAATATCTTTAGATGTAAATGAAATTTTATTGGTTGTTGACGTTATGGCGGATTTGTAAAATTCAACTATTGCCTCTCTGCCTACCAGGGGTGGCCTGTTTTGAAAAAAAGTTGTTGCATCATCTGCATAATACCCTATTTCTTTCAGTTCGCCGGTATTGTAAAGTTCAGCAAACGCATCTTCCTTGGCTTGAATCTCCTTTTTGATTTGTTCTTTGTCAATCGTTGTTGTTGTGGCTGCTTCTTGCTTTGAATTACAGGAGATCATCAGAGATAACATACTTGATAATAATGCCCCTTTTAAAATATCTTTTCTCATAATAAGGTTGTTCTATAATTTAATTAATGATTAAACTTAAAATTAATATAAAAAACAGAATATGAAATGTTTTTTTTCTTTAGTACAATGCAATGAAATTAATAGGGCTCGTAAAAATAACCATTGCATTTTTTATGCAATGGTTATTAAATATTAAAAAAGGTTTGTGAAAAAGTTTTAAAAAATTGCGGAGCCGCACTGTTAATAAGACCCGACAACTTTTTTAAGCTAATGAAATAGTTGTTAGAATTTCCAACCTAAACTTACTATTGGTAATTTATCTTCTTTCGATGCAGTATAGCTGACATTTAACACGAGCCTGCTGAGTGGCGATATCCATATTCCACCACCATAACCATTGAGCCAACCCGTGCTGGTGTCTGAACCATCTTCCCAAAGTTTTCCTGTATCATAAAATGCAAAGAAACCAAAGTATGCAGGGAAAAGATAAGTTCTGAAAGTTGCTACTCTCCATCTTAGTTCCGCATTATTAAAAACTTTGGAACGACCGGCAAACCTATATTTACGATATCCTCTTAAGTTATCCTCACCACCAAGATATTGTGCCTGGTAAAATTCAAAATCGCCAAAATTATGACCTGCGCCTAACCTGTTAGCAAATATCAATGTTCTTGGAATGATAGATAAATGGAAAGTGAAATCGCCATTGAATTGTGTAAAACTATAACTGTTATCATTTAGGCCTTCCAGATGACGTCCAGTCAATCTCATAAGAACGCCTTTGAATGGAAGTACTTTATTATTTCTCGTATCTACAATGAAAGAATAACGTCCACCCAAATAAGATTGCTTTTCAAAGGTATTCACTCCGGGAACCGATGTAACGATATTCCGGCCAAGATTATCAGTTGAATCCATTGAATAAAACTGGTAAGCAGGACCAAACGTGAACATTACTTTATCTGAAAATCTTTTGCGCAATAAAATTGCCAGGTCACCGGTATTATACCTGGCCCTGTAATATTTGTATTCACCCGGCTTGGTCTTATCATAAACCGATTGATCTCCATAACCAAAAAAGTTAGTTGTATAAGGTGCTTTAATATCCAAATAAGTTATCAAGTCTGTTTTCCTTCCAAATACTCCATAATATTCGGCGGCATATCTAAACTCAAAAGCTTTGGTAGCAAGTGCATGTGCAAAACCAATTTCATGCATGTTTTTATAGGGTGTCTTGCGAAAACCCTGGTTAATGAATTTTACAGAGGCGCCCAGGATCACTCCATCATCAGAATTATAACTACCGATTATCATTGGGATCGTTTGGTTATACTTATAATCTAAACGGTTATAAGAATTCACGATCGTATCGTTGGCCATTTTATTTCTGAGATCACCGGTCAGTTTATTTTCCCCACTCTTCATATCATAAACAATGTTGCCGCCGCCCGAACCAGTATTTTCAAAAATGTCTTTGCCATCACCGCCGATCATCCTGATCTTTATTTTATCATTACTCCCTTTTATTAAAAATTTATCTTCTCCGTCAAAAGAGTAAAGTCTTATTTCTTCTGTAACAGCAGCATCAAAAAGCCTGTCATACATCTTCGTTGATTGCTCTCCTTCTTTTGTTATTTTATACACTTGCACCCAAACAGAACCATCATCATTCCTTGTTATATCAAATAATTCTTTTTTATCACTTCCTGAAACGCTTACAGTTTCTGAAAGAAAGCGGTAGTACTCCATTACTTCAGCTGCCAGATATTTACGACGTTCTTTTAATGTACTTATGATCTTATCACCGGAAATTGATCTTATTTCTTTCGGCTGCTCATTTATGGCTTTTTCGATCACTTCATCCGTCATCTTTGGAATAAACTCATCAACTTCTTTCTTCCAATCTTGTTCATTAAGTTCCGTTAAAAAGAAACGATCAAAATTTCGGGCCGCGAAATTAAACCTGTTGATATTTTTAGCTTTGGATTTGAAACCTTCAAGTTGTGGTACAATCCATGGAGCTCTTACTACTCCGGGTATCAAACCCACGTTAATAAAAAAAGCCTGATCCCTGTCACGTGGGATTGGAAAATATGTTTTGCCTTTGTCTTTATCAATAGCACCCCATTGCCACTGATCTTCATGCCGGTCAAGATCCATGATAAACATGTCTAAAATCCTGGCCCTAAGCACAGCTCTTTGATCTATATTATCATCATTATCTTCCTTTAATTTCACTACTACATCATAGCTATCCTCTCCTTTCTTCACTGATTCGGGTAATCGTTCTTCAAAATAAGCAAGCCTGTTTTTAAAATCATCTCTGAATTCGCCAAGTATGGGATCATCGGGTATATATACCAACTTTATTTTATTATAAGGAACACCTGCTGCTTCGGATAATACCGGTATGGACAATGTAGAGTAAGGATAAGAGGCGGAAATACCGTCAGCAACCAGATCTTCTGCGGCCTGGCTTTGCAGTTCAGCAGGTAAAGTTTTAGATGTGATATATTTTTCGATCAACCGGAGCACATATTGTCTACCAGTTGGGTCTTCCATCCGCAAAGATTTTGATTGCTTACCACCACCAAGCTTTATAGGTTTCAATCCTCCTTTTTCAGTTGAAAGATTTATGATCGGCGCTTTTACTGGTGTCAACCATTCCTTACGATAATTAGCGCCCAACCAGAATCTTTTGGAGCCATTGTTTTTAAATTTTGTAGAGGCGGCCGCAGTTGCAGAATCTGTTTGTGCAGTGCCGGATATTACCGGGCCGGATATCAGAAAAAGAACAAATGCAATGCAAAGCAGATTGTTTCGGTTCATAAACAGTATTTAGGCAGGTGAAAACAGTTATACAAAAAAATAAATATAGATACTTTTATTGAAATAAATCGACGGCAACGAGTACAATTAAAGAAGTGTCGGTTTTTTTCGAGATTCATTTGTTAATGGAGATCTTCATCATAAAATGTAGATGAACTTTTGCTTAACTTCCCTCTTTTTAATTACGCTGTTAAAACACCAGCTTTGCCAGCTCTGTTGATCAACGGCACGGTTTTTAAGTTAGATTTTGAATGATGCGATAGGATATTATTTAAAACAACCCCTTATTTCAGGCTCAACATTTATAAATGGCAATGAAAAAAATTACCGGGCTTTATATTTTTTTGCTGATCGGCTTTCATTTCTCACTGACTGCACAAACGGATACCATCAGTCAACGCATTATACTTGTTGGTGATGCAGGTGAACTAACTAACGGAAGACATCCTGTAGTAGAAGCTATAAAACAATTCATGAAGCTTGATAAAAAAACAACGGTACTTTTTCTTGGGGATAATTTATATGATACTGGTCTTCCCGATGACCAGTCAGCACTATACCAGGCTGCCAAAGCAGTTTTAGATTCTCAATTATCTGTCGTAGAAGGTACGCAGGCCCGTGTGATCATGCTCCCGGGAAATCATGACTGGAAAAATGGAGGAAGAGATGGATATGAAACCATTATTCGTGAGCAATTGTATGTTGACCTATTAAATAAACCGAATGTTCAGTTTTATCCAAAAGATGGTTGCCCCGGACCTGTAGAAGTAAGTCTTGGAAACGACGTAACACTTATAATTTTTGATAGCCAATGGTGGATACATCCTTATGACAAACCCGGCATCGAATCCGATTGTGATTCTAAAACAGAAGACGAATTATTGACCCAGATCGAGGACATCGTTACCCGCAATTCAAAAAAATTGGTGATGCTTGCAAACCATCATCCATTCAAAAGTAACAGTGTACATGGTGGTTACTTTCAATTAAAGCACCATATTTTTCCATTAACAGACATAAAGAAGAGTTTGTACATACCGCTTCCTGTTATCGGGTCAATCTACCCCATAGTAAGAAGTGTTTTTGGCACACCGCAGGATCTCACACATCCGAATTATGCAAATATGATAAACAAGGTAACAGATGCGATGAAGTCGCATCCACATGTTGTATTTGTAGCGGGACATGATCATGGACTGCAGATGATACAGGATAGTAATTATAATTATATAGTGAGTGGCGGAGGTTGTAAAATAAACAGGGTTTCACAAGGAAAAAATAGTCTTTATGCCGAATCCTTAAGAGGGTTTGCAGTGATGGAAGTATCGACAAACAAAAATGTTACTGTTTCTTTTTATACAGTTACAGACTCTGTAAGAAATTCTTTTGGAACTACTTTATTAAACTTCTCCTCTCTTCCTGAACCAACGGGAGATTCTGCTACACGAGAGGTTAATATTACTAATATAAAATACAAGGATACTGTTAACATTTCTGCAAGTGATAAATATAAACCGATCAATGGTTTCAGGAAGTTGATGCTCGGCCAGAATTATCGTCCGGAGTGGACAACACCTGTGAACATGAAAGTTTTTAATATTAATAAAGAACGAGGTGGTTTTACTGCTACAGGCCTGGGTGGTGGAAAGCAAACACTAACATTACACATAAAAGAAAAAAAGACTGGGAAGGAATGGATATTACGTGCCGTTGACAAGCTGCCATTAGGAGCTTTGCCACAAGAATTTAGAGGCACTGTAGCACCTGATCTTGTCAGGGAATTTAATTCAGCATCACATCCTTATGCGCCGCTTGCAATTCCTGACCTGGCAAAGGCATTAAACATTGCAGTTCCTCACCCGGAATTATTTTTTGTACCTGATGATCCGGCTCTTGGCTATTACCAGCCATTATTCAGAAATACCGTTTGTATAATGGAGGAAAGAGAACCTTCATTGGATGGTTCCAACACAAGAAGTACTGCAAAAATTTTCAATGAACAGATCGATGAAAATGATCATCGGGCTGACCAGTTCGCTGTTTTAAGGGCAAGGCTGCTGGATATTATTATTGGGGATTTTGATCGCCATTTTGATCAATGGAAATGGGCAACCACTGACACAGGTAAAGGAAAATTATATTATCCTATCCCTCGTGACAGGGACCAGGCCTTTTTTTATTCTGATGGCCTATTGTTAAAAAGAAGCAGCAAAAAGCTTTTGCCATTCCTGGTTGGTTTCAGAAATGAAATTCCGCAGATAAATTGGTTTAATTATACTGCAAGGGATTTTGACCGGGTATTTCTTACAGATCTTGATGAAAAGGAATGGGAAAAAACAATTGCTGAAGTACAACAAAAAATTTCTGATAGCGTAATTGCAACAGCCGTAAAAAAATTACCGCCAGAGATCTACCCCATGGATAGCAAAGTTATTTCTGATAAGCTTGCAAACAGAAGAAACGCATTGACAACAGAAGGTATGACATATTACCGTTTCATTTCAAGAGAAGTGAATGTGGTCGGTAGTAATCAAAAAGAATATTTTAAAGTTAGTAATCATGGCGAGGGATTGCAGGTAAGAGTATACGGGAGAGTATCGGGAAATGACACAAGTTTCATGATGTATAACAGGATCTTTGAACCCGCCAATACCCGTGAAATAAGATTGTATGGCCTCGGCAATGATGATGTTTTTGATATTGATGAAAATGCAAAATCAAGAATAAAAATGCGGATCATCGGCGGAAAGGGAAATGATACATTTAATATACGCGGCAATGTAAAAAACCTGATCTATGACATGGATGTAGAAGGCAATTACATTCAACATACAAGTCGTAGTACCAAGAATCGCTTTTCAAAAGACCCACCTGTAAATTCTTCTAGTATTCTTGGCTATAAATATAATACAAGTGAATTTCCGAGAATTCAGATCGGCTTCAATTCAGACGACGGATTCGTAGCGGGTGCAGGCTTTGCAAAACGAACTTATGGATTTCGAAATGAGCCCTACGCTACAGATCAGAAATTTGGAATTTATCATTCATTCAATACAGGAAGTTACCGGTTCAAATACGATGGCGAGTTTAATCATATAACACATAATATCGACCTCCTTTTAAAAGGCAGAGTTGGACTACCAGAGGTAAATAACTTTTTTGGTTTAGGTAATACTACAGAGATCGCAGACAATAAAAATTATGATTTTTACAAAGCCGAATTCAAGTTAACTGAGCTGCAAGTATTATTTCGCCAACGTGTTTTTGAAAGATTACAGCTAATTGCAGGGCCTTATTTTTTGCATTACTCCAATAAATATTCTAAAAATACCGATAAGATATTAGGTGACCCCTCATTTGCACCTCATGACTCTACCCAGCTATACACGACAAAAAATTATTTAGGTGCTAAACTGGCTATGTATTTTGATAATACGAATAATGAGGTATTCCCAACCCGGGGTGTGCATTGGGAGAATGAGCTTGTTTCAATGGCTGGTTTAACCGAAACAAGTAAAACGTTTACAAAGTTCAGTTCCGACATGACGATCTATGCAAGTTTGAGTGACCCGGCAAAATTAATAGGAGTAGTTTCATTTGGTGGAAGCAGGATCTTCAGCAAAACATTTGAATTTTTCCAGGCAGCAGCGATCGGCAATAATAATCTACATGGCTTTCGGGCTAACAGGTATCTTGGTAAATCAACTTTATATGTAAGTACGGAATTAAGATATCGGCTATTCAATTTGAAATCGTACATCTTTCCCGGTCCTGTTGGGCTTACAGGTTTTTATGATCTGGGTCGTGTCTGGTTAGATGGCGAGGATTCCAAAAGATGGCATTCAGCTTATGGAGGTGGAATTTATTTCATTCCTTATAACAAATTCATGATCGCTGGTTCTGTTGGATTTTCCGGAAAAGAAAATATGTTCAGATTTGTTTTGGGAACTAAAATAAACCTGAGTTATTAATATTGGACCATGACAAATCTTTTTAAATAAACCAAAACAACTTGATGGCAGAATAGTTGCTACCTAATCATCCATGAGTGTTTCAAGATTAATAGTGCCAACCGGATCTGTGGTTAATAAACGGAAACTTCCTATCATTTTAATTATTGCGCTAAGCTGGACACTTGCCGATTTTTTACTTTTTCTTGTCAAATTAAGTTCAGATTCTTTTTCTTTTAAATATGACGAGCCCGGCTCCAATACACTTAAAGCTATTTTATTACGGGAAGCAAACGTATTGCTGGTAAGTTTTGTCATTGGCTTTTTACTTGTTTCTGTACTTAGAAGATTTATTCCTCATTCATCCCCCTGGGTTAATGTTATTATCAAAACAATAATTCTTATAGCAGCCGGACTTATCATGAGTTTCCTGATTTATGTTTCTTATGAATTAATAATAGGGCATCGGACTTTTGCTGTATCAATAAACAGGTTTGTTCAAAATACTTTCAACGCCGGCTGGATCATACCAAAAATGGCAGAATGGACCGTTTTGTATGTACTAACACAACTTGCTATTGAGGTAAATGAAAAATATTCTCGTGGTGTTTTTTTTGATATTATGATGGGCAAATATCATCAACCACAGGAAGAAAACAGAATAGTTGTTTTTATAGATTTACGCAATTCCACACCTATCGCAGAAAAACTCGGAAACAATTATTTCCCCTTTATCCGTGATTTTATTTTTTGCATTTCAGCTGGCATTATGGAACATGACGGACGCATTTACCAATATGTAGGTGACGAAATAGTTGCCTGGTGGCCCAGTTCAAAAATAAATGCCCGAAAGGCAATTGATTCACTGATCGAATCAAGAAAAATATTAAATAAAAACACGGATACTTTTATGCGGAATTATGATATAGTTCCCGAATATAAAGCCGGCATTCATACAGGTTTAGTTACAGTAGGGCAAGTTGGCATTTCCAAAAAAGAATTGGTTATGAGTGGAAATATAATCAATACAGCATCAAGGATACGCAGTGCCTGTACCGATCTGAATCAAAAATTTCTTGTATCAAAAGATTTTATTGATTTGCTTGAAATGGAAGAATGGCAAAGTGAAAGTATGGGAGAAGCAGACCTGAAAGGGAAAAATGAGAACATTGAATTATTTGCTTTAAAAATCTGATCACAGATCAATGAATACGGAAGTAAAAAAAAGACAAACATGGCTCTCTATATTTACAATTGAGTTTTTAGTTGTATTGCTGATGCTGTTAGCGTTGATCGTTTTTATTTTTGCTGCTCGTGAAATTTTTGTTTTAAAGAATTTTGTTTTTGATGAAGATGTTATTGAAGGTTTGCGTCCTTACATCACTCCTGCCCGTACCCGCTTCATGAATACTATTACCTTCCTTGGAAAACATGATGCATTGATCCCTTTAAATATTCTATTGATCGGGTATTTTCTTTATCAGAAAAAAAGATGGTTTGCAATTCGAATTGCCGCATTGGCGCTTAGTAGTCTTTTATTAAAATTTATTTTGAAATTATACTTTCAACGTGCAAGACCTGATATTCCCGTAATTGAAAAAGTTGATGGGTATAGTTTTCCCAGCGGGCATGCATTGATCGGCGTGGTGTTCTATGGACTTGTCATCTTTGTTATCTGGCATGAAGTAAAACAAAAATGGTTGAAGATATTATTAACAGTCTTCTTCGTATTACTAATTCTTCTTATCAGCTTCAGCAGAATATATTTGAGAGTACATTATGCAAGTGATGTGATAGCAGGGATCGCTGTTGGGTTTATCTGGCTGGTACTATCACTCAATTTTATTCATCGCATTGAGAAAAAATATATTGCAAGAAGAGCATTAAAAGCAGAAGGGCTTGAGAAATGAAATGATCATTATCCTGTCAGCTATTAGCTTATGGTATATAATTAAATTTCAATAACACTGCCTTAGAACTAACTCCTTCGTTTGAGATAAACATTTCTCCATTACTTTTAAAAGTCAAACCTTCCGCCTGGGGAAATAATTTTTTTGCCAGCATATATACGCCTTCTACATTACCAGCCATATCTGTTATAACCAGCTGATTGCTGGCAGAAGAAAGTATAAAAAGTTTTTTAAGCACAGGGTGTATCCTTGCAGCGGAGGGCTGAAATCTTGAAGTTTCCCGTGGTGAAAGCTCTTTCACTTTTGCTACATCAATTGAATAGATCGGTTTGTTTACAAACCCGATAGAGTCAGGATAATAAGCATAAGCACTTACAAGTTTTTTATCGTCACTCGGACAATTTTTACACAGCATGATCAGTGCATTTCTTTCCGGATCATAATAAAGTGTTTCGAAATCAACCCCCGACAATTCTATTTTACCAAGGTCAAAATACTTTTGGCTGCCTGCACTATCGGTAACGATCTTATAAATCATGCCGTCGCTTCTTAAAACATAGACATCATTTTTTGCGATTGCGATATCTTCATAATCTCCTTTTGATGTACTGAATTGGAATTCCTTTACAATTCCGGCGTTATTTTTGTCAAGGTAAAAAAGTGTCCCCTTTTCATCATTATGTGCAATAAATTCGTCTTTATGATTATCCCATACAACCCCTGAGATTTCCATAATTCTCAGATCAAGCTTAAGTGGTAATCCTTGTGAAAAATTATAATGCGGAGGCGACTTATAGATAAATTTTTTAGGCTTGCAACTAATCATGAAAACAAAAAGAATACAGGAAATATAAAATGGTCCAGCTAGCAATTTAAATCTTCTCATCTCTTAACTTTAAGTAAATTTATAAAATTATATCTTTATAACATGACCGAAGAACAATTCAGGACATTATCTGCAGCACAGGATTTTGTTTCAGATCTTTTCATTAATAAAGTTGATAAAAAAATCCATTTTCACACATTACAACACACCCAGGAAGTAGTAGCAGGCAGCGAAACAATGTCTGAGTATTACCATCTCGAGGATGAGGACCGCTTTGCATTATTGCTCGCTGCATGGTTTCATGACACTGGGTATAGCGGCGGACAGGCAGCAGGCCACGAGAACCTAAGTATTGAATTAGCCACAAAATTTTTAAATGAACATAAAGTACATCAGGAAGTAATTAATAAGGTTGTCGGCTGTATCACTGCAACTCGCTTGCCACAAACACCACATAGTTTGATCGAGCAAATAATTTGTGATGCAGATCTCTTTCATCTTGGCACCAGCGACTTTAAAGAAAAAAACAAACTGCTTCGTGAAGAATTGAATGATTTCGGGAACCTGGACCTATCTAAGAAAGATTGGCGAAAAAAAAATATAGAGTTCCTTTCAAAACATACATATTTTACTTCCTATGCAAAAGAAAACCTTGCCCCGTTAAAGCAAGTATATCTACAAGAGTTAAGTAAAAAGGAACGTGTTGAGGAAAAACCAGATAAAAAACAAACCAAAGACTCTAAGGATCCCAAACCAGCTTTAATAACCAAGAATGAAAAACAAAAGGATAAGGGACTTAGCGCAGAGGAACAGAAAAAAGTTGATGAAGTAAAAAAGAAAAAAGAAAAAGAATCACAATCGGAAAGAGCAATATCTACTGTTTTCAGGATCGTAGCGCAAAGCCAGAATAATCTGAGCCAAATGGCGGATTCCAAATCCAACATCCTGATCTCTGTAAATGCAATTATATTATCGATAATGATCAGTAGTGTTTTTGATAAACTGAAAACCGATACTTACCTCCAGGTTCCTTTTACCATCTTGGTAACAGTTTGTGTGATATCAATGGTGTTCAGTATACTTGCCACACGGCCAAATGTTACTTCTGGCACATTTACTAAAGAAGACATTGCTAATAAAAAAACTAATCTTTTATTTTTTGGAAACTTTCATAAAATGGGCTACCCGGACTATGATTGGGGAATGACCGAATTGCTGGCAGATAAAAATTATTTATACAGTAGTATGATCAAGGATACCTATTTCCTTGGGATCGTGCTGGCCAAAAAATATAAATACTTAAGAATAGCATACAACATTTTTATGTTTGGGTTGATCGCAGCAATGATCGCATTTACCGTTGCATTCCTGAGCCCGGGTGCAACCGAGATCTATGCCCAATAGTTCATTTATTTTGGAAGATGTGCAATGAGTTCCACTTCCAGTTTTGCATCAGCCATAAATAATCTTGATACGCCCATCCATGTAGCGGCGGGAAAATCGCCTTTATAAAAAACTTTGCGGGCATCATTATACTTTTTCATCGCTTCCATATCCGTAGTATATAAATTTTCCTTTACTACGTTTTGAAATGTTGCACCAAAACTTTTTAATGACCTGTCAAGCGACTGGTATACCCTGGTGATTCCTTCAGGAGTTACATCTCTTGACACTGCACCAGAAATATAAAGTACATTTTCAACTTTTACCACTTGTACATATCCTGCACTTGTATCCTGCTGTAATGCATTACCCCAATGCCATTTTTCTTTTTTTATATCATTATTCTGTGCATCAATATCTGTATTTGCCAAAAAGATAAAAACCACAAAAGAAGCCATGGAATAAAATTTCTTTTTCATAAGAACATATTTTACTAAAAATAAAAAATCCATCCCGACTAAGTCTGGATGGATAGCTAATTAAGGTTAAAACTTTTTAAAAATACTTTTTCAACTCCTCCACCAATTCAGTTTTAGTAATTGGAATACCCATGATCTTATTGTATCCTTTTGCATCTACAAAATATACATCACGGATAATTTTTATAAGCTGACCGTTATTGATCTCAGGAATCAAAACCGTTTCATAATTTCTCAATATCTCACCAAGATTTTTTGGGAATGGACGCATATACCGAAGATGTGCATGTGCAACAGATCTTCCTTCGGCTAACAACTCTGCAACGGCACTTTTTATAGCGCCAAAAGTTGAACCCCATCCCAACACAAGCAGTTTTCCTTTTTCTGGACCGTTATCAATTTCCTGTAAAGGAATATAGTCGGCGATCTTATCCACTTTTGCTTGTCTTGTTTTTACCATGTGCTGATGGTTATCCGGATCATAACTAACATTACCAGTTCCATCTTCTTTTTCTAATCCACCGATCCTGTGTTCAAGACCCGGAGTGCCGGGTATAGCCCACGGACGAACAAGTTTTTCATCTCTTTTATATGGCATCAATAGTTCTTCGTCCTTATCCAAAGAAGTTTTAAACTTCACTTCTATTGCAGGCAGATCTGCACTTTTGGGGAAACGCCATGGCTCGGCGCCATTAGCAATATAACCATCACTTAAAAATATTACTGGCGTCATGTGTTGAACTGAAATTCTTGCTGCTTCATAGATTGCACTGAAACAATCCCCTGGTGTACTAGCTGAAACTATTGGCATAGGACATTCGCCATTCCTTCCATAATATGCCTGCAGCAGATCTGATTGTTCTGTTTTTGTTGGCAAACCCGTTGAAGGACCTCCACGCTGAATATTTATAACTATTAAAGGAATTTCCAACATTACTGCAAGGCCCATTGCTTCTGCTTTCAATGCAATACCCGGTCCGCTTGATGTGGTTATACCAAGACTTCCTCCGTATGCGGCGCCAATAGCAGAAGTTATCGCAGCGATCTCATCTTCTGCCTGGAAAGTTTTTATACCAAAATTTTTATACTTAGCAAGATCATGCAGAATGTCAGATGCAGGAGTAATAGGATATGAACCGAGGAATAATTGCAACCCGCTTTTTTGCGAAGCAGCGATCAATCCTAATGTTACTGCCTGGTTGCCCATGATAGAACGATACTCACCAACTTCCATCTTTGCTCTTTCCACTTTATAAGTAGTGGTAAAAGTTTCGGTAGTATCACCATAATTATAACCAGCTTGCAAAGCTTTAATATTACTATTGAGTATCTCGTCTTTTTTGCCAAATTTTTCCTTCAAAAAACCAATGGTACCGTCCATGCTCCTGTTATACATCCAATAAAGAAAACCAAGCACAAACATATTTTTTGCCCTGTCCTTCTCTTTCATTCCCATCGTGATATCCTTCAATGCTTCACGGGTCATCTTGGTCACATCCATTTTTATCACTTCGTAATTACCAAGACTTCCATCTTCCAAAGGATTCACTCCTTCTTTATAGTTAGCCAACCGAAGATTCTTTGCATCGAAGCCATCTGTGTTTGCAATTATTTTTCCGCCCTTTTTTAATTGCTTAAGATTCGTTTTCAATGCAGCGGCATTCATAGCTACCAGTACATCACAAAGATCGCCGGGAGTAAAAACCGGGTTGCTTGAAAACCTAAGCTGAAATCCACTGACTCCGGGTAATGTACCCTGTGGTGCACGGATCTCGGCAGGGAAATCTGGAAATGTGGCAAGGTCAATGCCGAGCATAGCGGTATTGTTGGTAAACTGAGAACCAGTAAGCTGCATACCATCACCGCTATCACCAGCAAATTTTATTACTACATCGGAAAGAGTTTCCTGTTTACGGGTCATTGAGATAAAAATTAGGTCAGCGAAGTTAAGGTAAGTTGAAATAGTTCAAGCTGATTTAGCAAGAATTAACCCTTTCAATATACCCGGTTCTTCTATAGCATATAAATTGATAAACGGCGTTCCGTTACAGGCCGGATTTCTTTATCTTTCCGTTCCTCTAAAAAATTCTTTTATGAAATCAAGACTATTTATGACCGTTTCGCTGTTTCTTTTCTTCAGCGGAATGGTAGCTGCTCAGACAAAGCTTGTAGAAAAAGTAACCAAGAAAGGAGAAGAGTTGGTTATTCCTTACGAAAAATATGTTCTCTCCAACGGGTTAACGCTTATTATTCATGAAGACCACAGCGATCCTGTAGCACATATTGATGTCACTTACCATGTCGGATCTGCAAGGGAAGAGATCGGCAAATCTGGCTTTGCGCATTTCTTTGAACACATGATGTTCCAGGGAAGTGACAATGTTGGCGATGAACAACATTTTAAAATTGTAACAGAAAGCGGTGGCACATTGAACGGAAGCACTAACCGTGACCGCACTAATTATTACCAAACGGTACCCAGCAACCAGGTTGAAAAAATGATCTGGCTTGAAGCAGACAGGATGGGGTTTTTGCTTGATGCCGTAACACAACAAAAATTTGAAGTACAAAGAGCTACAGTAAAAAATGAAAGAGGTCAGAATTATGATAACCGCCCTTACGGTTTAGCACAGGAAAACATTGCAAAGAATATGTATCCTTACGGTCATCCTTATAGCTGGTTGACGATCGGCTATGTTGAAGATCTGAACAGTGTAGATGTAAACGATCTGAAAAACTTTTTTCTTCGCTGGTATGGACCGAATAATGCAACAATAACAATTGGTGGTGATGTAGATCCAAAAGCAGTTGTGAAGTTGGCTGAAAAATATTTTGGTGCAATTCCCCGCGGTCCAAAAGTGGAAGATATGCCTCCAATGGTTCCTGGAGTTAGCAGCCATCGGTTTGTTTCTTATACCGATAATTATGCACGGGTTCCTCGTCTTTATAAATCTTTTCCAACCGTTCCACTTTATGATAAGGACATGGGTGCCCTCGCTTGTCTTGCACAGGTATTAGGCCAGGGAAATAATTCTATTTTATACCAGGAGCTGGTAAAAAAACAAATTGCTTTACAAGCAAACGCATTTAGCCAGTTATCAGAATTATCAGGTGAATTCACTTTCCAGGTTGCACCTTATCCCGGCAAATCACTTGCTTCTATGTATTATGCTTTGACAAATGCATTAGAAGCTTTTGAAAAAAGAGGTGTTCTTGATGAAGACATTGAAAAATTCAAAGGTGGAATAGAATCGCAGCTTATAAATAGTTTGCAAAGTGTATCAGGTAAAGTATCGCAGTTAGCACAGTTTCAAACAATGACCGGTAATCCTAATATGATCGGCAAGCTGATAAAAATGTATGAATCAGTAACGAAAGAAGATGTGATGAGAGTGTACGATCAATATATAAAAATGAGACACCCTGTTGTGTTGAGTGTATTGCCAAAAGATCAGGATAAAATGACAACAGCTGAAAATAATTTTGTTATAAATAAACAGAATTATGTAGCGCCAAGTTATGGTTATGAAGGTTTGAAATATGTAAAAGCTAAAGATAAATTTGACCGTAGCAAAACTCCAACAAGTGGTACGAATCCTGTTGTAAAAGTTCCTGCATTCTGGAAATCAGATATTGGAAACGGGATAAGAGCTATCGGTACTGAAAATACAGAATTGCCAACGGTCACTTTAAGTATAAAAATTCCCGGCGGACACTTGTTACAAACAAATCATTTGGATAAAGCTGGCATCGCATCCTTCTTTGCTGATATGATGAACGAGGACACAAAGAACTACAGCGCCGAACAGATGAGTCGTGAGTTACAAAAGTTAGGCAGCTCAATAAATGTGTCAAGCAGTCTCGATGGAATTACTTTCTCGGTTCAATCATTGAAAAAGAATGTTGATGCTACATTGAAATTATTGGAAGAAAAAATCTTTAATCCAAAATTCACTGAAGATGCATTTGCAAGAATTAAAAAACAAACTGTTGAAGGATTTAAAATTGCAAAGACACAACCAGCAACAGTAGCCAGCGCTGTTTTTGCAAAAGTGAATTATGGTGATAAACATATTCTTGGTGTCGCCGAAGATGGTGATGAAGAAACCGTAAAGAATTTTACATTGAAAGATGTACAATCTTATTACGATAATTATATGACCAGCCAGGGTGTGAATGTTGTAGTGGTTGGTGATATAAAAGAAGGTGAGATCATTCCAAAACTTTCTTTCCTGAAAAATTTGCCAAACAAAAAGATCGAACTGCCATCTATTCCTGAGGCAAAGCCGGTTGATATGACAAGAGTATATATGGTAGATTTCCCAAAAGCGGCACAAACTGAATTCCGTGTTGGTTACAATACAGGATTGAAATGGGATGCAACGGGTGAATCTTACAGAACAAGACTGATGAACTTTGCATTGGGTGGTGGTTTCAATGGCCGTGTCAATATTAATCTTCGTGAAGACAAAGGTTGGACCTATGGTGCCCGTACTGCATTCAATGCAGATAAGTACAGCGGCGATTTTGAATTCAGTTCAGGTATTAAAGGAGAAGCAACTGACAGCGCCTTGGGTGAAGTAATGAAAGAATTGAAAACTTATGCAGCAACCGGAATTACAGAAGAAGAAGTAACATTTATGAAGAATTCATTAGGGCAAAGAGATGCATTAAGCTATGAAACCGGTTTCCAAAAAGCAGGGTTTATTGGCAGAATGCTTGAATATAATTTGCCTGCGGATTATGTTGATCAGCAAAATAAAATTTTAGCTAACATGACAAAAGCAGAGATTGATGCATTGGCTAAAAAATGGATAAACACTTCAAAAATGAATATTCTACTTGTCGGTGATAAAGCAAAGACTGAAGAAAGCGTGAAGAAACTTGGTTATGAAGTTGTAGAACTTGATACAGATGGAAAAGTAAAAGGAGTAAAAGCTTTTTAATTTTTCAAATTAGAGATTAATAAAAAAGGAGCAATGCTAATAAGCATCGCTCCTTTTTATTTTAAAATTTCTTAATGGCCATCGCCATCCAATAAATTACCCAAACCTCCTAAAAGACTTCCTTCTTCTTTTCTTTTGTATGTTCCATAAGCAAGCACCCTGCTTGCAAGACGGCTGATTGGCAAAGATTGTATCCAAACTTTTCCCGGACCGCGAAGTGTTGCAAAGAATAAACCTTCGCCGCCAAACAAAGTATTTTTTATACCACCTACGAATTGAATATCGTAATCACAACTTGGAGTAAATGCCACGATACAACCCGTATCAATTTTCAATAGCTCGCCGGGTTGTAACTCTCTTTCCATTACATGTCCGCCTGCATGTACAAATGCAAGTCCATCCCCTTCCAGCTTTTGCATAATAAATCCCTCGCCACCAAATAAACCCGTTCCTAGTTTTCTCTGAAATTCGATTCCAACAGCCACCCCTTTAGCAGCACAGAGAAATGAATCTTTTTGACAGATCATTTTACCACCAAGAACATGAAGATCCATTGGAATTATTTTACCCGGATATGGCGAGGCAAATAATACTTTTTTCTTTCCTTGCCCTACATTGGTAAATGCAGTCATAAAAAGACTTTCACCAGTAAGAACTCTTTTACCCGCACTCATTAATTTTCCAAAAAAACCTTTTTCTTGTCCCCTCCCATCGCCGAAAATAGTTTCCATTTGAACTCCTTCATCCATCATCATAAAACTGCCAGCTTCTGCAACAGCGGTTTCATTTGGATCAAGTTCAATCTCTACACATTGCATTTCTTCGCCGCGGATCAGGTAATCTATTTCATGGTTTGTTCTTGTAGCTGTACTCATTTTTCTAAAAAATTTTATCAAAGTTAGGTGTAAGGAAATACTGTACTCTTAATAAAATGATAATTGGATCCTGCTGAGTTTGCATTGAAAACAAAATAACCCGGAAACGAATTCCCAGAATAATTCTAACTTAGCTATCTGCTTGCTATGAATAAAATGGAAGACTTTTCGCACTTGGGCGAACGGATCGCCAATGATGACCAGCTTGCTTATCGCCAGCTTTTCATACATTTTCACCATAAACTTTCCCGTTTTGTTATGGGCTTTACCAAAAGTAAAGAGCTAACTGAGGAGATCGTTTCGGATGTGTTTATAAATGTATGGCGTCGCCGAAAAAACATCCAGGAAATAAAGAACTTGAAATTGTACCTGTATGTTTCAGCAAAAAATATCACGTTCAACTATCTTAAAAAACTTCACCACGAAAACCTGGCTGATCTTGATTCTGTTGAAATAGAACCCGAAGATCCCTTTGCCGACCCAGGCGCTGCAATGATAACCCGTGAAATGAATCTGAAATTAAAAGCAGCTATTAATGAACTGCCTCCGCGATGCAAATTGATCTTCACTTTAATAAAAGAGGATGGCCTGACTTACAAACAAACTGCAACACTATTAAGCATTTCTGAAAGCACTGTTGAAAACCAACTTTCTATTGCTCTAAAAAAAATCGGCAACTCTATTCGCTACACTTTCAGGCACAATTAAAAAATATTTCAGATCCTTTTGGGGGAACATCGCGTAAAAATTGTCCTTAGATTGTAATGCTTAGCCAAAACAACTCATCCCAAGGCCAATTCTGGGTCCTTCTTTCAAAAAAGCTTTCTAATGAAGCCAGCTCTGAAGATTTGCAGGAGCTTCAATCAATTTTACTCAGTAACCCAGATCTGCATCATAAAGCAGAAATGCTTACAGAAATGTGGGAACAGGAATCAATAAAGAATAGTGCTGGAAGCGAAGCTGCTTATATGCGGCATATAATGAAACAAAAGGACGAGTTTTTTGTGGAAGAAAATCCCATGGAAACTAATATTGATGACCCGGTTTTTGAAAAAGAACCCGGTTTTTTCCAATCTCTTTTTTCAAAAAGGAGATTAACAATTTTCTCTTTTTTTGTCTTCCTTGCCCTTACAACCGGCACCATCTACTTATTTACTCAAGAAAAAGCTACCAACCTGCCGGCTGAGCAAGCAATAAGTTCAATTGTTACAAAAAATGGCAACCGTACGAAGATCGTATTGCCCGATGGCTCACAGGTTTGGCTTAATGCTGGCTCAAATCTTGATTACAATAATTCTTTATTCAACAAAGATCTACGGGAAGTTACATTGAATGGCGAAGCGTATTTTGATGTGACAAAAAATGCAGAGAAACCATTTATCATTCATACGAAAAAAATGGATGTAAAAGTAATTGGCACTGCTTTCAATGTACGCTCATATAGCTATGAAAAGACTGCTGAAGCTTCCCTAATAAGAGGATCTATAGAAGTGACACTGAAAGACCGAAAAGACCAAGTGATCACTCTAAAGCCCAATGAAAAAATAAGTATTGCAACGGATGAACCTAAACAACCAGTTTCAAAACCTGGTAAAACGACGGTCGTTAAGAACGAGGCAAAACCAATTCCGCAGATCCTTGTTAAAGAATTAAAACCAAACCCTACCAATAATATTATTGCTGAAATAGCCTGGACGCAGAACAAGCTTTATTTCGAAGATGAAAATCTTGAGAATATAGCACCAATGCTGGAAAGATGGTTTGGGAAAAAAGTGGAGATCACAAAAGTGTCTTTAAAAAATCTGCGTTACTATGGCAACTTTGAAAATGAAACAATGGAAGAAGTATTATCATATTTGAAATTATCAAAACCTTTTAATTTCAAAATAGAAGCTGATTCTGTTTTGATCTATTAACAAAACGGGAAATGTTGGTGCATTTCCCGCTGAAAAAATAGAGTCAAGAAAACTCTTTAACTGTCGAGTTTGTTTTATTGCTTAACCCTAAAACCGAATTTATGCCAAAACGGGAAATTCTAACCTGCTTTTTGAAAATGCCCTTAGCAAAGGAAAAAATTTTACGGATCATGAGGATAACCACTTTAATTCTCCTCGTTGTAAGCACTCATTTATCAGTGTTTGCAAATGGACAAGACAAGATCACCGTCATTCTAAGGAACACGGAATGGTCAAAAGCATTGGTAGCTGTAGAAAAAGCTTCGAGTTATCGCTTTGTCTACAGTACTGATATCGCTCCGGTAAATAAAAAAATTGATTTAGTGGTCAGAGATGCTGACCTGCCTGAAGTGATGGATAAATTACTGTTGAGCACAACTTTGTCTTACAAGGTAATGCCTGATAAGGTAGTCGTTCTTTTTTCAAAAGTTGAAGTTGCTCCTGAGATCAGAGTTACTGGACGTATCACTGATGAAAGCGGAAATCCATTATCTGGTGCAAGTGTTAGAGTAAAAGGAAGTAGCCAGGGTGTTTCGGCAAATGCAAATGGTGAGTTTGCAATAACGGTACCTGACGATGCCGTTCTTCTTTTTTCTTACGTAGGATATGATGAAAGACAAATTCCTGTAAGTGGGCAAGCTACAATTAATGTGGCACTGCAGCCATCAGTCAAAGTACAAGACCAGGTAGTAGTGGTGGGTTATGGTACACAAAGAAAGATCGATGTTACCGGTTCCGTTACCCAAGTGAAAGGAGAAGAGATCTCAAAACAACCTGTTATTAATCCAATAAGTGGTTTGCAGGGAAAAGTAGCAGGCGTTCAAATTACCAATAACGGCGCCCCTGGTTCATCACCGCAAATAAGAATTCGTGGAGTAGGAACTGTTTATGGAAATGCCAATCCTTTATATGTTGTGAATGGTGTTTGGTATGATGATATCAGCTTTTTGAATCCTGCTGATATTGAAAACATGACCATTTTAAAGGATGCTTCCTCTGAAGCTATTTATGGTATCAGGGCTGCGAATGGTGTGGTCTTAATTACCACAAAAAAAGGCAAGAATGCAAAAGCAGTAGTAAACTATAATGGCTACGTGGGTAATCAAGTAGTAACAAACCAGGTCGCAATGGCGAACGGCCCGCAATATGCCCAAATGGTTAACGAGCTGGATGCTATTGGTGGCACTACACCACGATATGCAAAGCCAGATAGCTATGGAACCACGGATTGGTATCCCCAGATTTTGAGAGATGCAATTACGACCAATCATCAGGTCTCAGTTAGTGGTGGATCAGAGAGATCTACTTATAATTTTTCTTTAGGTTATCTACTTCAGGATGGTATCGTTGAGAATAATCGTTTCGAAAGATTCACAGCAAAATTGCAAAATGACTTCCAGGTATTTAGCCCCTTGAAGATTGGATATGTTATAACAGGTTCTGCGAACAACTCAACAGATATTCCCGGTAGTATCTTTCACCAGTTATATTCAGCAGTGCCAATAGTTCCGGTTTATTATCAAGATGGGACTTACGGCGATCCTAATGATTTCAATGTTACAAGTTCTGCAAACTTTAATCCCCAGGTAACTCTTGATTTTTTCAATCAAAAATCAAAGAATTATCGTTTAACAGGAACAGTCTATGCTGATCTCAAATTTGCAAAGTATTTTACATTCCACACTAGCCTGGGAGGCGATTTTGGACAAAATGAAGTAAGAAATTATAATCCTGTATATGTAGCAACGCTTATACAACGTAATTCCACAAGCAGCTTATCCCTTACTGATGGCAAGACCCGGAACTGGATCGTAGAAAACACATTAACTTATGATAAACGTTTCGATGATCATACTTTAAAAGTTCTTCTTGGACAGGGTGCACAATCATACAGTTACAGGCAAACAACAGGAACAGCTGAAAACGTACCTAACAATAGTGATGGTGATTATTATTTATCATTAGGTACAAACAGGAATGTTACAGACTTCGGCTCATTGAGCAAGGTCTCATCCTATTTCGGAAGAGTAAACTATTCTTTCCAAAATAAATATTTACTTACGGGTACTATGAGAGCGGATGGGTCTTCCAAGTTTTCGGAGGACAACCGCTGGGGATATTTTCCTTCAGTAGGCGTAGGTTGGGTTATTAGCAGTGAAAAATTTATGGAGGACCAAAGAATATTTGACAATCTGAAGCTGCGTGGTAGCTGGGGCAAAATTGGTAACATGTCAGTTCCCGCAAACCTTTCCGTTTTGAAGGTTACACAAACTCCTCAGTTTATTTATGTGGGCGGAAATGGATCAACCGCTCCTGGAGCTAACGTTAATACAATTGTACCACCTGAAACTTATTGGGAAAAAGGTGTTGGTACAGATATAGGAATAGAAGCAACCTTGCTTCAAAACAGATTGTATGCTGAAATTGTATTTTATAATAAGAAAACTGAAAACGCCATTTTTGATATTCCCATTTTGGGTTCTCTCGGAACCTCGGGTAGTACTGTAATTGGTAACCAGGCAACGTTCCAAAACCAGGGAATTGAATTTTTGGTGAATTGGAAGGGTAGTGCATTCCAGGGAGATTTATCCTATACATTAAGCGCTAATCTTGGAATTAACAATAATAAAGTGCTTACTGTGTCTACCGGTACAAATCCGATTTACCAGGCCGTAGGTACTACAGGTTCTAATAATTTTAATACAAGAACAATCGTTGGACAGCCAATTGGCCAGTTTGTCGGTCTTAATGCAATTGGAGTTTTCCAATCAGCTGCAGAGATCCAAAGCTATGTTTCAAAAACCGGTACTGTTCTTATGCCTAATGCAAAAGCAGGTGATTTAAAAATGGCTGACGTTAATGAAGATGGCGTAATAGATGACAAAGACCGTGTTGTTTTGGGAAATCCAAATCCAAAATACACATATGGATTTAACTCCAGTTTTTTATACAAACAATTTGATCTGTCCTTGGATCTTCAAGGCATTGCAGGTGTAGATATTTACAATGCTAATATGGCTCTTCGTTATGGTACGGAAAACTTCACTGAAGATTTTTATAAAAACCGTTGGCATGGTTCGGGTACTTCAAATTTGTATCCGTCTGTTTATCTCGCCGGCGGACAAAATCCAAGATCAAATTCATTTTATGTAGAAGATGGAAGCTATTTAAGAATAAGAAATATTCAGTTGGGTTATACGTTTGGTTCGGATTTAACCAGCAAGTGGAAGATAAGTAAGCTAAGGATCTATGCAAATGCACAGAATCCTTTGAACTTTTTCAAATACAGAGGATTTAGTCCTGAAGTTGGTGGTTCTCCCACAAGAGCTGGTGTAGATGTAGATGTATACCCATTGTATGCAACCTACAATTTTGGTGTTAACCTTACTTTTTAAACAACTAATTACTGAATTATGAAAATGAATAAAAAATTAATAGCTGTATTTGGAATAGTAGCACTATTTCTGATCGCAAGCTGTAAGAAAGATTTTTTAGATGTTCCTCCACAAGGTCAGCAAGCAGCTGAACAATTCTGGACATCTGAAGGAGATGCAACAAAAGCTGTAAACTCAATTTATGCAAACTTAAGAGGATGGACGGAAGTGGCATTTGCGCCAATTGCCATTGAAAGTCTGGGGTCAGATGATACCGAAACAGGGAGCGATCCTTCTGATGGTTCGGTTGCTTTTATGAATATGTATAACAATTTTACGGTTACATCAACCCAGGGACAACTATCAGATTTTTGGAATGGAAGATACCAGACAATTAATTTATGCAACCAGGTTATTGATAATATTCCTGCAATAAGTATGGATGCTAATTTGAAGGCACGATATATAGCCGAAGCAAAATTTGTGAGAGCTTATGAATATTTCAGGCTTGTACGTGCGTTCGGCGATGTACCCCTTCGCTTGAGTGTACCTAAAGATGCTTCAGAATATAATTTGCCAAGAACAGCGAAAGCACAAGTGTGGACAGCTATTGAACAAGATCTTAATGATGCTGCAGGTGTTCTACCCAACAGCTACTCTGGCGCTGATGTAGGCAGAGCTACTAAAGGCGCAGCATTAGCTTTTCGGGCAAAGACAGCTATGTACCAGAACAAATGGGCTGATGTAAAAACATACACGGACCAGGTAATAGGTTTAACTATCCATTCTCTTTTCGCAAACTATGAGCGATTGTTCAGAATTGAAAATGAATTTAATCCCGAATCCATTTTTGAGATCAACGCCAAATACATCGCAGGTGATTGCCCTGCATCAAATTCACAGTATTCAATGGTACAAGGTGTAAGAAGTGTTGCTCGCGGAGGATGGGGTTTTCATGTTCCTACCACTGACCTGGCAGCTGCTTATGAAGCTAATGACCCAAGGAGAGATGCAACAATTATTTTCAGAGGTGAAACTACTCCACAAGGAGATATCATTCCAGCTACAGTCCCTAACCCGATGTACAATCAAAAATCTTATGTGCCATTCACTCATCCTACCAATCAATCATGCGGCGAAGGCTCTGAGCAAAACATTCGTGTAATACGTTATGCCGAAGTGCTGTTGATGAATGCAGAGGCTAACAACGAGTTGGGAAATACCACTCCCGCCCTTGCTGCTCTTGAACAAGTAAGAGCAAGAGCAAGAGCTGGTAATAATGCTATTCTTCCGCCGGTAACAACAACAGATAAAGCTGCTTTACGAACTGCTATCTGGAATGAAAGAAGAGCTGAGCTTGCTATGGAATTTGACAGATATTTTGATGTAATACGTCAGGGCAGGGCAGCAACAGTGTTTGGACCTTTAGGTTGGAAAGCAAATAAAAATGAAGTATGGCCAATTCCACAAAGCGAAATTGATCTAAGCGCCGGCATACTAACTCAAAACTTAGGATATTAATTTTTAAAAGAATTAAAATTATGATCATGAATAAAATTTTTATAAACAAAAGCTTGCTGCTGTTATTGATTTGTGGCTTGCTTTTAACATCCTGCTATAAAAAATTTGATCCGAAATCCTATCAACCTGCGTTTACAGTTAATGGTTATACTTCTGTAGCAGAAATAGGCGCCGGTAGCCTGGTTGGCTATTGGTCCTTCAACGGTAATTATGTAGACAGCATTTCAAATACTGCAGGAACTGGAGTTAAGACAAGTTTTACAGGTGGTTTTAAAGGGCAAGCCTTACAAGGCGCATTAGATGGATATGTAGTAAGCCCATCAAGTAATGCTATTAAGAACCTTCAAAGCTTTACCATCACACAATGGGTAAAGTCTCCACCGCCTTCGACAGGAATTATTGGCATTTTTTCATTGGCAAATACAACCAAGTTTTGGGGAAATATTGAAATTTTCTTTGAGAATGGCAGTGATAACTCAAACGGTAAAATACGGGTGCATGTGTACAAAAATGGGAATGATAACACTTATGCGGTGGATGGAGTGGCCAACCTGTTTAATGTATGGACCAATATTTCAGTTACCTATGATGCGGCTTCGTCTACTTTTAAACTTTTTGTAAATGGTTCTCAGGTAAACTCTGGTACAATTGCTAACGTTTCAGGCCCGTTAAGCTTTGCTGATGCTGGCAATATTGTGTTTGGCACTACGCAGTTTCAAACAACACCAAGCCAAACATCGGGCACAACTTCACAACCCTGGGCAAGTTTTCTGACAGGGCAATTAGATGAAGTCAGAATTTATAATAAAGCACTGAATGCAGCGGATCTGCAGGCATTGATCGTATTGCAGGGAAAGGGTAAATAGAAATCATTCATTAATTCATTAATTGTTTATTTATGAAATACAAACTCTATATTTTAGCCACACTAACACTTGGCCTTGGTTGGATGAGTTGCAAAAAAACAGGGGCTGATAGCGGAATAGCTGTTAATGCGGTTGTTCCAACAGTTACTACTTTAGACGCAACCAATATAACCGGAACTAATGCAACGATAGGTGGCAATATCACAAATGATGGCGGTTCAATCGTAAGAGAAGCCGGCATTGTTTACAGCACGACAGCTGGAGTAGATACATCAAAAAACAAAACTCCTAATTATACTATATCAGGACCCTTTTCAGTAGCATTGAAAAACCTGACATTACTTACCAAATACTATTATAAAGCATATGCAATAAATGAAAAAGGTCTTGTGTATGGTGAAGAAAAATCCTTCTTTGTTCCTGTAAATGGATACAATTCTTCTTCACAGGTTGGTGCGGCTAACTTGATTGCTCATTGGGCATTTAATGGAAGTTACATTGACAGCGTTTCTAAAGTATTGGGCACAGCAGTTAATGCAGCAGGAGTAAGTTTTGTTACTGGCAAGATGGGTCAGGCAGTACAAGTCAAAGACAGAGGCTATATCAATTCAAATGTGACCAGTACTATAGCCGCCCTGAAAAGTTTCACAATAGCTTGCTGGATCCAGCAACCGACAAGTTTAGCTGGCAGCCCTACTACTTTCATGCCTTTTTCGCTGGATAAAGCCGGCTATTCCTGGGAGCAAACAAAGTTTTTTATGTTGTTTGACCAACCAGATAATGCAACTAATACTCTTGGAAAAATTTGTATAATGGATCAATGGTTTGATAAGGGAAAAGTATGGCCGAGAATGCTGGATGGCAACTGGCATCAAATGACGATTTCATTTGATGGAACATCCGGCGCATTAAGAGTGTATATTGATGGCACATTATTACCTCAAAGCAGTACACATTCATTCACTCCTCAAAACAATTTTGGAGATGCTGATAGTTTTAGTTTGGGTGGGCCTAATGATGCTACGAACACTGCAAATGGCTGGATGAATTCTTTGAGCGGAAATTTAGATGAGTTCAGGGTTTTCAACAAAACGCTAACCGCGGATGAAATACAAGCGTTGTATGCTTTACAAAGTAACGGCCTTTAGTCGTTTTGATATTCTTGTTTGAATTTTTTAAAGGGTGCAAAAAATATTACAGTTCAGAAATAATGTTTATGCACCCTTTATCTTTTTATAGATTTTTGTTTCGTAGAAAAGTTAAAAATCTGAAAACAGTTTGAATGAATCAACAATAAATAAATCATGAGTGAGGCAAGAAAAAGCGGAAGAACATTCAGTCTGATGATTTTATTCATGTTCGTTTTGGTAGCTTCTTTTATTCAATGCAAAAAAACATCAACTCCTTCTCCGTCACCTACTCCCCCCACGCCCCCTTCATCAAATTTTGCTGTACTCACACAAACGATCAATTCTATAAGTTTTACTTCGACACAAACTTTATATGGAGTAAACGCCAGCCCATTGATCCGGATATCTTTTTCAGATAAGGTGGATCGGAACACTGCATCATCTGCCATATCTTATTACAATAAAAGTCAGAATTCATCCAACGTTCCCTTTACTATTTCATACCAAAATAATGATAGCACTCTTGTCATTACTCCTTCTAATAATATCAACTATCTTAATGAATATATTTTTTCTACTAGTACTCTTCTTAAATCAGTTTCAGGAACGGCCTTATCAGGCAGAGTAGACCTGGACTTTATTACTCAATTTGATCCTTCCGATAAATTCCCACGGATCAGTGATCCTGCTTTGTTGGATCTAATACAACAACAAACATTCAAATACTTCTGGGACTATGGTCATCCTGTAAGTGGTTTGGCAAGAGAAAGAAGTAATGCAACTCCTGAAACTGTGACATCAGGTGGATCAGGTTTTGGAGTAATGGCAATGGTTACCGCAGTTAGTCGTGGTTTTATAACAAGATCACAAGCAATTGCAAGATTGCAAACTATTGTTTCATTTTTAAAAAATACAGTTCCAAAATTTCACGGTGCGTTTTCTCACTGGATGAATGGAACCACCGGTGCAGTTGTTCCTTTTGGTGTAAATGATGACGGCGCTGATATCGTTGAAACTTCTTACCTGATGATGGGTCTATTAACTGCGAGACAATTCTTTAATGGAGCAGATCCTGCTGAAACAACATTACGCAATGACATAAATATATTATGGAATGGAGTTGAATGGGACTGGTTCCGTCAAAATGGAAAAAAAGTTTTGTACTGGAACTGGAGTCCTAATTCTGGCTTTGCTGTAAATGTTCCAGTACAAGGATGGAATGAGTGTTTAATAACTTATGTACTTGCTGCATCTTCACCAACTCATTCAATACCGAAACCGGTTTATGATAGCGGCTTTGCCAGGAATGGTGCAATGGTTAACAACAGTAATTACTATGGCTACCAATTACCGCTTGGTCCCCCTTCAGGTGGACCTTTATTCTTTGCACATTATTCTTTTCTCGGGATCAATCCAAATGGCTTAACTGACGCTTATGCCAATTATACAACACAAACAAAAAATCATACTCTTATAAATTATACATACTGCGTTTCAAATCCGAAGGGTTGGTATGGGTATAGTGACAGCTGCTGGGGATTAACGGCGAGTGATATTAAAAATGGATACACTGCAAGCTCACCAACAAATGATGTTAGTTATATCGCTCCAACTGCAGCTGTTTCATCATTACCATATACTCCAACAGAAAGCATGAAAGCTTTAAAATTTTTCTATTATGTATTGGGCGATAAAATTTGGGGCCAGTATGGTTTTAAAGATGCTTTTAGTTTGCAGAATCTTTGGTTCGCCGATTCTTATTTAGCAATCGACCAGGGACCGATGATCGTCATGATCGAGAATTATCGCAGTGGACTATTATGGAATTTATTTACAAGTTGCCCTGAAGTGAAAACAGGAATGCTGCTCCTGGGATTTAATGCTCCTTACTTGTAAGATCATTTTTATTTAAATAAAGAATATCAAATAGTACCCCCATTTCGAAGCCAAAAGGATCAAGGCAGAATAATCAAATAAGTATTAAATTTCAACTATAATATTGTTATCGTTATTCAAAAAAATTCTTGATTACATGAAAAATAAGTTATTAATATCAGTTTTGATACTGACAGCATTGCTGTCACTTATTATCTCGTGTACATCGAATCAAAATGAATCCGAAAAGCGAAACCAGCTTGAATGGTGGTTAACAAAAGCTGACCAATCAGTGCTGCTGCAAAAACAAACAGCAATACTTTCTTTCAGTGATTCTGTAAACTCAAATCCGACCATCGAGATAGATTCGACCAAATCATTACAAACTGTTGATGGTTTTGGTTATACTCTCACTGGTGGCAGTGCTTCGCTTATCAATAAGTTGCCTGCTAAACAAAAAAAAGAACTACTTCAGGAGTTGTTTGGCAAAAATGAAAATTCGATCAGCATCAGCTATCTCCGCATCAGCATTGGCGCTTCTGATCTAAGCGCTGAAGTATTTAGTTATGATGATATCCCGGCCGGACAAACAGATACTTCACTCAATCTTTTTAGTTTGTCGAAGGATTCTGTTGACCTTGTTCCGTTGTTAAAAGAAATTCTTGCGATCGATCCAACTATTAAAATAATGGGTTCTCCATGGAGTCCGCCAGTTTGGATGAAGGATAATGGCAATTCAAAAGGTGGAAGCTTGCTACCAAAATACTATCATGTTTATGCACAGTATTTCGTGAAATATATTAATGCAATGAAAGGGAATGGCATCACCATTGACGCTATTACGCCACAAAATGAACCACAGCATGGTGGTAATAATCCAAGCATGGTAATGAGTGCTGAGCAGCAGGCAGAGTTTATAAAAAATAATTTAGGCCCTGCATTCAAGATAGGTGGTATCACAACAAAAATTATTGTTTGGGATCACAATTGTGATAATCCTAAATATCCGATCACAATTTTAAACGATACGGCGGCTAAACAATATATAGATGGCTCGGCATTCCATTTATACAATGGCGACATCAGCGCATTGGATACGGTACATAATTTGCATCCTGATAAAAATCTTTATTTCACTGAGCAATGGACGGGGGCCAAAGGAAGTTTTGATGTCGATTTTAAATGGCACACTAGGAATGTAATTATTGGCTCAATGCGAAACTGGAGTAAGATCGCCTTGGAATGGAATCTTGCAAGCGACAGTAGTTACAATCCCCATACTCCCGGTGGTTGTACTGAATGCAAAGGAGCGTTGACGATAAATGGTGATATTAAAAGAAATGTCGGTTATTATATAATTGCACATGCTTCAAAATTTGTTCCTCCGGGCTCTGTAGTCATTGCAAGCAATATTCCAGAAAATGATCTGCCAAATGTATCTTTTAAAACACCTGGTGGTAAAAAGGTTTTGATCGTATTGAATGATGGAGCAACAAATAAAAATTTTAATATCAAATACCAGAACAAAATTGCACCTGTAAGTTTACCGGCAAATAGTGTTGCCAGTTATACATGGTAACTATAAAAATTTAGATTTTAGTGCATCATATTTATAAAATCATATTATGAAACGAATTGCTTTACCCATCCTTACACTACTTGTAATTTGTAATTCACTAGTTATTGCTCAAAAGACAACAACTTCAGCTTTTAATCCAGCTAATCGTCCAAAAAATCTTTCTGATTCTGCGTTGCTCGACCTGGTACAAAAGCAAACTTTTCGTTACTTCTGGGATTTTGCACATCCTGTTTCAGGCTTATCAAGAGAAAGAAGTAATCAAAGTTTTGGCTACGGGAACGAAGTGGTGACTACAGGCGGTACTGGCTTTGGTATCATGTCAGTAATAGTTGCAGCAGAAAGAAAATGGATAACAAGAGATACTGCTGCGAAATTTCTTTTGAAGATGGTGAATTTTTTATTGAAAGCAAATTCATACCATGGAGTATTTCCACATTGGCTGGATGGTGGCACTGGAAAAACAATTCCATTTAGCAGAAAAGATGATGGCGCTGACCTTGTTGAATCCTCTTATTTGTTCCAGGGTCTGCTTTGTGCAAGACAATATTTTAATGGTAATGACAGAACCGAAAGAGAATTACGCAATCGTATCGGTTGGATGTGGAATGAGATTGAATGGAACTGGTTTACAAAAGGCGAAGAGGTTTTGTATTGGCATTGGAGTCCAAATAATGGTTGGGCAATGAACTTTCCTGTGCGTGGTTTTAATGAATGCCTGATCATGTATGTACTTGCTGCATCAGGAAGTAATGAAAAGTATTCTGTAGGCGCTAATATTTATCATCGTGGCTGGGCAGAGAGTAATTTTTTTAATAATGGAAAAGAATTTTATGGGATCAAACTTCCCTTAGGCTTTGATTATGGTGGGCCGTTATTTTTTTCTCATTATTCTTTTCTTGGTTTAGACCCAAGAGAATTAAAAGATCGTTATGCTGATTACTGGGAACAAAACAAAAATCACACACTGATCAATCGTGAACATTGCGTTCGCAATCCAAATAAATTCAAAGGCTATGGTGAAAACTGTTGGGGATTAACTGCCAGTGATGCTTACAATGGTTATGATGCTCATTCCCCAACAAATGATAAAGGAACGATCTCCCCAACTGCAGCATTATCTGCTTTTCCTTATACACCTGAGTATTCTATGCAAGCTCTCAAACATTTTTATTACGACCTTGGTGATAAGATATGGAGTGAGTATGGCTTTGTAGATGCATTTAATGAAACACAAAACTGGTATGCAAAATCACATTTGGCTATTGACCAGGGACCGATCATTGTAATGATAGAAAATTATAGAACTGGTTTGCTTTGGAAATTATTTATGAGTTCTCCTGAAATACAAAACGGTTTAAAAAAATTAGGGTTCAAATCACCTGCAGTAAAATAATTGTATTTATGTCAAACTTTAATTTAACAGCAGCCCAGATCGCAACCTATCATAAAGATGGATGCCTTGTAGCAAAAGATTTTTTAAACAATGAAGAAGTAAAAAAGCTTCAGGACATCGCATTTGAAGATGGTGTTATGCGCAAACATGCATTTGATCTGAATGATCAAGCAGGAAAAAAAACAAAACTAACGCTTTGGTACAAACCCGGCAATGATAGTTTTGGATTGCTTACAAGAAGCAACCGGATGATCTCATCAGTTAATGAATTGATGCAAGGTGATTCGGCAGTTTGTCACTTTCATAGTAAGCTTATGCAAAAAGAACCAAAAGTTGGCGGCGCATGGGAATGGCACCAGGATTATGGCTATTGGTACAAGAATGAATTTTTACTTCCGGAACAAATGATGTCAGTGATGATCGCTATCACTGATGCGAATAAACCAAATGGTTGTTTACAGGTAATTAAAGGATCGCATAAAATGGGAAGGATCGAACATGGTTTTGCAGGTGAGCAAGTCGGCGCATCGCAACATTATGTTGATCTTGCTTTAAAAACAATGGAGCTGGCATATGTTGAGATCAAAGCCGGTGACGCTTTATTTTTTCATTCTAACATTTTGCATCGTTCCGAAGCCAATACATCTGACACAGCAAGATGGTCGTTGATATCTGTTTATAATCGTGCGGCGAATATTCCGTATAACGAGCCATCACAATCCAGCACTGTTCCCGTGGAGATCGTTCCTGATGAAGCTTTGTTGAAATGGGATACAGGATCTATTGATGAGAATGCCAACTTTCTTGAAAAAGAAAAAGACGAAGCACTTAAATAAAGTATAATGAAGTTTTTTTCATCCGGTCCACTTTGGCAAACAGCCGGTCTTACTTTAGTAAGATGGGCGGTCGGTGCTTTTCTTATTTATCATGGGTGGGAAATTTTGAATGAAACCATAATGAATAAATACCTGCAATGGGAGCAATTCAAAACATCAAACGGAAAGATAATGGCATATAGTGGAAAAGTTGCGGAGCTAATCGCCGGCATTTTATTCGTACTCGGTTTATTTATACGGATCGCATGCCTGCTGATCATTGGCGTGATGTGCTACATTGCATTTTTTCTTGGCAAAGGGATCATCTGGTATGATGATCAGCATCCATTCCTGTTTGTATTGCTTGCATTGATTTTCTTTTTTACCGGCGCAGGAAATTTTAGTGTAGATAAATTGATCTTTAATAATAAGAAGTAGAAAATATTTTATGTTACCAGCTTCAACGCTACGATCAAGCATTCTTGCGACGCTCCGTTCATCTGCAGTATTACTATTATGCTTTTTTGTAAGCAGTCATTTACTGGCACAACAAAAAACCTATTGCAACCCGATCAATATAGATTATGGCTACACTCCTATTCCTAATTTTTCAGAATGGGGAAGGCATCGTGCAACAGCTGACCCTGTAATTGTGTTATACAAGAACGATTATTATTTATTCAGCACTAATCAATGGGGTTATTGGTGGAGCAGTGATATGCTTAACTGGAATTTTGTTTCAAAAAAATTTTTAAGGCCATGGAATACCGGTACGTATGATGAGCTCTGTGCACCGGGAGTCGGTATAGTCGGTGATACCATGCTTGTTTTTGGTTCTACTTACACCAACAAGTTTACTTTATGGATGAGTACGAATCCAAAAGCCAATGAGTGGAAGCCGCTTGTTGATTCATTTGAGATCGGTGGCTGGGATCCTTCTTTTTTTACCGATGATGATGGTCGTTTATATATGTATAATGGAAGTAGTAATAAGTTCCCGATGTATGGAATAGAGTTAAATCGAAAAACATTTCAACCAATAGGAACAAGAAAAGAAATGTATTTACTCGAACCCTGGCGTTTTGGATGGCAACGATTTGGTGAGCATATGGACAATACTTTTCTTGATCCTTTTATTGAAGGGTCGCACATGACAAAATACAAAGGCAAATATTATTTACAATATGGTGCACCGGGAACAGAGTTCAGTGGCTATGCTGATGGTTTGTTAATGGGCACTGAGCCTCTTGGATATTTTGAAGCAGTGTCAGATCCATTAAGTATAAAATTGGGTGGCTTTGTTCGCGGCGCAGGTCATGGCGCTACTTTTCAGGACCGGTATAACAATTATTGGCATATTTCAACAACAGTTGTTTCAGTAAAAAATACATTTGAACGGAGACTTGGAATTTGGCCAACAGGTTTTGACAAAGATGATAGAATGTTTTGCAATACAACATTCGGCGATTATCCTCATTATTTACCCGATGCTCTTCCCGCTGGTTCTGCTTATGGTATTGATGGCAAATCAAAATATTTTACCGGCTGGATGTTGCTAAACTATAATAAGCCTGTACAAGTATCTTCTACACTGGGAGGATATCATGCTAATAATGCCGTTGATGAATTGATAAAAACTTACTGGAGTGCAACAACAGGCGACAAAGGTGAATGGATCCAGACAGATCTTGGTAATGTCTCTACTGTAAATGCAATTCAGATCAACTATGCAGACCAGGATGTATCGTTCCCAAAGCAGATGGATTCAATTTTCCTGGGAAAAACATTGGGGCTTTATCATCAATACAAACTTTATTATTCAGTTGATGGTAAAAAATGGAATGTTCTAGCTGATAAAAGCACAAATAAAAAAGATGTGCCGCATGATTATATAGAATTATCTCAACCCATACAGGCAAGATTTATCAAACTTGAGAACATTCATATGCCTACTGGCAAATTTGCCATAAGTGGTCTACGTATATTTGGAAATGGCAATGGCCCAAAACCGGATGCAGTACAAGGATTTATTGTGCTTAGAACTGAAAAAGATAAACGCAGCGCTTTTATAAAATGGAAACCAGTAGACAATGCTTTCGCTTATAACATTTATTATGGCACAGATCCCGACAAACTTTACACAAGCATAATGATACACGCCAATAATGAATACTGGATGAAAGCAATGGATTCTCAAAAAACCTATTATTATTGCATAGAAGCAATTAATGAAAATGGCGTTTCGGAAAGATCTAAAACAATCGAAGTAAAATGAAATATCTTTTATACATATTTACCTGCTTTTTATTAGCATGTAACACAAACAGCAATCCCAATACTGAAACTGTAGCCACTCCTCCTTTTTGGAATGATATTCAAAATTTCAAAAAACAAGATTCGATCTCATTTCCTCCCAAAAATGCGATTCTTTTTATTGGTAGTTCTTCATTCACTATGTGGAAAGATGTTCAGGATTATTTTCCTGGCTATACCATTGTCAACAGGGGGTTCGGCGGCTCTACTTTATCAGATCAAATCCGCTATGCAAATGATATTGTCTTTCCTTATGAACCAAAACAAATAGTTGTTTATTGCGGTGAAAACGATCTGGCTTCTTCTGATACGGTATCTGCAACAATGGTTGTGGATAGGTTCAAACAATTGTATCAAATCATAAGGGCAAAATCGAAAGCCCCTATATTATATATTTCGATGAAACCAAGTCCAAGCAGAAGACATTTATTTCAAAAAATGCGGGAAGCCAACCAATCAATTGCTTTGTTTCTTAGTCAAAGCGATATTCTACACAGTGTTACAAGTAAAAATATATGTATAGATATTCATCAAAAAATGCTTACGACTGCCGGTGAACCAATTCCTGAACTATTTTTAGCTGATAGCTTGCACATGAATGCAAAGGGCTATGCAATGTGGAAAAAAGCAATTGAACCTTATTTAATAAAATGAAAGCAACCAAAACCAACTTTTATCTTTTAGCAATACTTGCAACATGCTTTCTTTCATGTGAGCAAAAACCCGCAGTTACTAAGATCGCTTTTGGTAGTTGCGGCTACCAGGATGAGCCACAACCGGTGCTTACTCTTGCAGCTGAGCAAAAACCTGATGCCTTTATTTTCCTCGGTGATAATATTTATGGCGATACAGATGATATGGATACACTACAGGCAAAATATAACCGGTGGGGCGTAAAGGATGAATACAAAAACCTTGAAAGCACAACCAAAATTTTCGCCACCTGGGATGATCATGACTTTGGCAAAAATGATGCGGGCAAATGGTACCCATATAAAAATGAAGCAAAAGAAATTTTTCTGAAGTTCTTTAAAGAACCGGCTGAAAGTGACAGGAGAAAACATGATGGTATTTTTAAAGCAGAATATTTAAAGTCTGGTGATAAAACCATACAAGTGATATTGCTTGATGTTCGTACGTTCAGAAACAATTTGCTGCTTTATGATACAACTGCAAAACTTCCCCGTGAAAAATATTTTTATACCCCTGATTATATTCCTCATGTATCTGCAGACAGTACATTGTTAGGCGCCGAACAATGGCAATGGTTGGAAACAGAGTTGGCCAAACCCGCTGATCTTCGGTTGATATGCAGCGGTTCGCAATTCAGCATTGAGTACAATGGTTATGAAGCATGGGCCAATTTCCCTCATGAACAAAAACGAATGCTGGAACTAATAAAGAAAACAAAAGCAAATGGAGTTATCTTTCTTACAGGTGATGTGCATTATGCAGAGATCTCAAAACTGGAAGAGCCTGGCCTGTATCCTATTTATGATGTGACAGCGAGTGGTATTACCTCTACATGGGATTTTGCCACATTGAATAAAAACAGGATCGAAGGACCAGTGATGGATAATCATTTTGGATTATTGACGATAGACTGGCAAACTGATCCTGTAATAAAGATGGAGATAATTGATAAGTATCGTAACAGCAGGATCGAATACATGATAAAAGGAAGTGAGATCAGTTTTAAATAAGTTGAATAGACTTGTTACAGTACAAGTGTGCGACGCAACAAAAACTGAATAGAATTACAATTGATGGCTATATAAAAAATAAAAACATGAAAAAAGGATTGTTTGCACTGATGATGGTATTTACAATAAATGCTAATGCACAGGATGCTAAAATGAAAACATTTGTTGATGGATTGATTAAGAAAATGACATTGGATGAAAAGATAGGTCAGTTGAATCTACTTACTGCGGGATCTGGAATTCCTACAGGCGCAGTTGTAAGCACAGATGTTGAGAAAAAAATAAAAGAAGGTAATGTCGGTGGTTTGTTTGGACTAATTGGTGTAGATAAAATAAGACAGGCGCAAAAATTGGCTGTTGAACAATCACGATTAAAAATTCCGTTGATGTTTGGGTCAGATGTTATTCATGGTTATAAAACCACTGTGCCGACTCCGCTTGGCTTATCGGCAAGCTGGGACATGAAACTGATCGAGCATAGTGCAAGGGAAGCAGCTATCGAAGCAACAGCCGATGGGCTTTGCTGGACATTTTCACCAATGGTTGATATTGCCCGTGATCCGCGGTGGGGTCGCATTTCAGAAGGAGCCGGTGAGGATCCTTATCTCGGTTCACAAATTGCAAAAGCAATGGTGAAAGGTTACCAGGGCGATGATCTTAGCAAGAACAATACAATGATGGCTTGTGTAAAACATTTTGCATTGTATGGTGCTTCGGAAGCCGGTCGTGATTATAACACAACTGATATGAGTCGTGTAAGAATGTATAATGAATATTTACCACCGTATAAAGCAGCAATTGAAGCTGGTGTTGGAAGTGTAATGAGTTCGTTCAATGAAATTGATGGAATACCTGCAACGGGAAATAAATGGTTGCTGACCGATCTCCTCCGTACTCAATGGGGATTTAAAGGTTTTGTTGTTTCTGATTATACTTCTGTGAATGAAATGATCGCTCATGGTGTGGGGGATCTGCAAACTGTTTCCGCAATGTCATTAAGAGCAGGATTGGATATGGATATGGTGGGGGAGGGATTTTTAACGACGTTAAAAAAATCTTTGAAAGAAGGAAAGGTTACGCAAAAACAAATTGATGATGCTTGTCGCAGGATACTGGAAGCAAAATACAAATTGGGATTATTTGATGATCCTTTTCGATATATCAGTGAAGAAAGAATGAAACAAGAAGTACTAACAGCAGAAAGAAGAAATGCATCAAGAGAAATTGCGGCTCATACTTTTGTTTTATTAAAAAATAATAACAATGCACTGCCTTTAAAAAAATCAGGAACGATCGGATTGATCGGGCCATTGGCGAATGACAAAAACAATATGCTTGGCACATGGGCGGTAAGCGGTGATCCGCAAATGTCAATACCTGTATTGGATGGAATGAAAAATGTCGGCGGTTCCGGTGTAAATATTCTTTATGCAAAAGGCGCCAACATTTCTGATGATACATTATTTGCAAAAAAGGTAAATGTATTTGGAACAAGGATCGATGTAGATAAACGCAGTCCTGCAGAAATGCTGACAGAGGCTTTGAATGTTGCCAACCAATCTGATGTTATTGTTGCAGTTGTTGGTGAAGCATCAGAAATGAGTGGTGAAGCAGCCAGCAGAACTGATATTACAATTCCTGAAAGTCAGAAATTACTGATAATGGCTTTATCCAAGACAGGAAAACCTTTGATAGTTGTTGTGATGACCGGCCGTCCACTGGCATTAACTGAAGAAAATGAGTATGCAACTTCAATGCTCGTAACATGGCATGCAGGTATAGAAGCAGGTAATGCGATCGCTGATGTATTGTTTGGCAACTACAATCCATCAGGAAAATTATCAGCAACTTTTCCGAGAAACCTGGGACAGGTTCCTATTTATTATAACCATAAAAACACCGGAAGACCTTCTGCACCTAATTCGCCAAAATTCCAATCTAATTATCTTGATGTGCCGAATACACCATTATTTCCTTTTGGTTATGGGTTGAGCTATACTACTTTTTCTTACGGCGATATTTCTATCAGCAAAACAAATGCAAAAGGAAATGAGAAGATCACTGCGTCTATTACAGTGACAAACAATGGAAAGTTTGACGGCGAGGAAGTTGTGCAATTATATATTCGTGATGTAGTGGGTAGCGTCACAAGGCCATTAAAAGAATTAAAAGGTTTTCAAAAGATCAGTTTGAAAGCAGGTGAATCAAAAACAATTTCCTTCAGTATCTCACCTGAGAATTTGAAATTCTATAATTACAATCTTAAATATGATTGGGAACCGGGAGAGTTTCACATTATGATCGGTGGAAATTCAAACGATGTGAAAATGGCGAAAGTAAATTGGGCTAAATAGAATTCTCTTCATCGGCTGTTGGTGCTTATTAAACTAAATTTGATCTTGAACTTATTTGAATACCAACAACGTCGTTAATTACCATTAACGTTTTGTCACTTCTATTCCATACGCTTCCCCTGTTGTAAAATTAGTATTGGGAGCTAAGGATACATTGTGTCTAACCCCATTTTTCCAGCAAACATCAGCATCAAAAGAATTTCCACCTATGGTACCAACAATGTAAATATCGGTATCGAGGATCTTAATTGCATTAGCAGCTGCATAACCACTTACTGACGTTGCCAAAATGGTTTTTACTCCATTCTTCCAATAAACCGCGGTGTTAAAGGGTTCATTCCCTACCACATACACATCTGTTCCTGATACTGCAATAGCATTAGCCCAGGATGTCTCGGTTGATAAAACTATTTTTACACCATTCTTCCAATAGACAGCTTTGCCATTTTCTATTCCCGAAATATAAATATCTGTTCCTGCTATAAACAAACCTGAAACAAAGCTGGAGCTGCTATCACTTAGCTTTGTTGCTACCCCATTTTTCCAGACGTATGCATGTACTCCAACATTCCCGCAGACATACACATCGTTACCGGATACTCCAAGACCCATGGCCTCATAAGTTAATGGGGCTCCGTTTGCTACTAAAGACCGGACTCCGTTTTTCCATATTACGTATTCATTAGCGCCATAGTCGATCCCGGCTATGTAAATATCGTTGCCGACAATTTTAATAGCCTTAGCGTCAGCCGAGGTTGTGGCGTTTGTTAAATCTGTTACTACACCATTTTTCCAAAATTTGGCTATAGGTCCGATGTGCCCTACTACATAAACATCAGTATCTGATACCGCAACTGCATTTGCCATCCCATATCCCCCTATTGTTGTTCCAAGAGAATATTTATATCCATTTTCCCAATAATAAATGTATCCGTTTTCCCTACCAACAATATAAATATTGGCAGAATCTAACCATGAAGGAGATGTTGCCACCACACTATATTTTTTTGTGCTGTTATCTTCCGCAGTAACTGTGTATTCTAGTACAGTTGAAAAGTTTTGTGATACCCTGCTTGCCGGAGAAACACTTTTTCCTTTATAAGTTATGGTGGGTTTCAGAGCTGTTAAGTCTGTGCCACCAGGAAAGAGGACACGAATGGAATCGGTTGTTACGATCCCATTTACTGCTGTTGTCAAACCCGGGTTTTCGCTAGTCGTAAAGCTGAAAGCTGTAATGACCTTCTCACTGGATAAGGGAGACGTTGTTGCTATCACACTATATTTTTTTGTACTGCTATCTTCAGCGGTAACTATGTATTGTACTACAGTTGAAAAATTTTGCAAAGTCTTACTTGCAGGGGAAACACTTTTTCCTTTATAAGTAATGGTGGGTCTCAGAGCTGTCAAGTCCGTACCACCAGGAAAGGGGACACGAATAGAATCGGTTGTTATTATCCCATCAACTACTGATGTTAAACCCGGGTTGTCGGTAGTCGTAAAGATGAAAGCTGTAATAACCTTTTCGCTGGATAAGGTCGGCGGATTAGATGGTGGTGGGTTCGTGGGCAGTTCATCAGCGGGTCTTTGGCAACTCAGAAGACCCAGAAGCAAATAAATAAATACAACAAGCAGTTTTTTCCAGGGAAAAGTTTTGGCGGATGTCATAGTTTACTTAAGATTTTGCTATACTAACTTAATCAAAAATCCTTGGAGTAATTAGTAATCAAGAAAAACTTGTAAATGGACATAAGAAGTCAATAATAAATTGACAAAGCTCAAGAATTATCAAGAATGAGTCTCGTATAATAATGAAAGCTCTACGACAAATAAAAATGGCGAAAGTAAACTGGACCAAATAGATCTCTATTCTGAAATAAACAAAGGGAGTAAGATTTAGCTTACTCCCTTTTTATTAAATATTTTTTAAGGGAAATAAAGAATTATGCTTTTGAAAAAGATGTATAAAAAAACGACCCCCGAGTATACATAAGCAGTCAGAATGAATTTAGGGGTCGCTTTTTATTTTCACCTTGCCTGCCCGATAAGAATACCCGGCGGGCCCCCCGATTCAATCGGGGATAAAACCAACTATGCAATCTAGACAACGCAAATTCTATTTCCGCTGCTTCATTTTTCCCAGCCACACAGGTTTGCCCTGAATTTTCCTTACTAAAAACATGATTCCCACGAAAATAAAGAAGAAAGGACCCAGGAAACCAAACAGGGCGATGAACTTGGTTCCATAAAATCTTTCCATCGGTCTTCTGAGTCTTTCCGCAATTATATACATGCTGGGTACCATCATCAGCGTAAGGAAAAAAGCGAAAATGAGTCCGAAGATAATTGTCCATGACAATGGTCCCCAGAATACAACGCTGTCTCCACCGAAAAAGATATGGGGCTCCAGATGTTGAAACAGGGAAACGAAATCAATATTAAAACCAACTGCCAATGGAAGCAATCCAAGAATGGTAGCTACCGCTGTAAGTAATACAGGGATGATCCTGATCTTTCCTGCCTGGATCGCAGCTTCTCTTGTTCTCATTCCTCTTCCCCTTAACTCATCTGTAAATTCAATTAATAAAATTCCGTTCTTAATAACAATACCCGCCAATCCTATAATACCTACCCCCATCATTATTGTCGCAATTGTCATCCCCGTAATAGCATACCCAAGCAGGACACCAATTACTGAAAAGAAAATTTCTGTGATAACGATAAACGGTTTACTCATACTATTGAACTGCAATACAAGAATCAGGAAAATCGTACCCAAAGCGATAAGTAATGCTGACCTTAAGAAATTCAATGTTTCCTGTTCCTGTTCACTCTGTCCACTCAGCTTTATAGAAACATCCGCAGGTATTCTTGCCTTTTCTTTAAACTCATTTATTTCTGCCTGCAGATCAGCATTCACCTTGGCTACCATCGTAGGGTCAGGTACATTGCTTTGCAACTGTATGGTACGTTTTACATTTTTTCTTTTTACAGCCCCAGTTGTACTTGTATAATCTATTGTAGCAACCGCACTGATTGGCACCGATTTGATCCGCATTGTGTTCATATCCATAAAAGTGATCCTCATATTCATGAGATCAGCAATATTATTGCGCATCAGATCAGAATAACGCAATTGGATCTTATACTCCTCTTCTCCATCTTTTAACTTACTTATTTCCTTTCCGAAAACCGCTGTTCTTATTTCCATTCCTATCTGGCCAGTGCTTAATCCTTCAAGCATTGCCTTCTCCCTGTCTACATTGATGGTGATCTCAGGATTATTAAGATCCACATCGGCTTGCAGATTTTCAATACCGTTTACCCTGTTAGTATCAAGAAAATTTAGAAGTTGAGTTGCTGTCTTTGCTATATTTTCAAAATTATCACCACTCACTTCCACATTCACCGGCGGATCAGTGGGCGGACCTCCGGCTTCCTGTTCTACTTCGATATTTGTGCCTGGAATTCCTTTCAATGCTTCCCTTATTTCATCCATATAGGGTCTTGTTTTCACACCATGTCTTTTTTCGAATTCCACAAAAGAAACCTGTACCCTGCCAAGGTGAGATTGTACACTTCGATTATTATCCCTGGGGTTATTAGCACTTACGGCCACATTGGTAATGATACTTTCAACAATACTTCCTTCAGTCCCCGGTTTTTCCTTTTCCAATACTTTATAAACTCTTTTCTCCAACATCCGTGTAACACTGTCAGTGTATTTTACATCTGTACCCACTGGTAATTTCAGGTACACGTAAATAAAATTAGGGTCACCGCTTGGAAAGAAAGTCATTTTATTTCCACGCATAACCAAAAACACGACTGAAAGAATAAAGATCAGGAACAGTGATGCAAACATTATTACGGGCCGTGTTCCTTTTAATACCCAGCGAAGCATTTTTTCATAACTGTTCATCAACGCAGGTAAAACACGTTTCTGAAATGCATGAATAACACCATTTAGCACATAAGCATTAAACACCATCAGGATAGCCAGTAATAAAAAGAAGTTTGCTAAACCGGGACTGCCGGCAAGATGAAGCAGGATGCCGGCGATAGTGAAAACTAGAAACCATTTATTGGTAAAAACTTTATGCTTGGGCTTTTCAAATTCCTTGCCTTCCGGTTTCATAAAACTTACCGCAAACACTGGGTTGAATATAAAGGCAACAATTAGTGATGCAGCCAATGTAAGGATCAGAATGGTTGGAAGATAGATCATGAACTTACCGATAAGTCCTTTCCAAAATAATAATGGAAAGAATGGAGCCAGCGTAGTGGCCGTACCAGCAAGTACCGGAATAAATACTTCACCTGCTGCTTCCTTTGCACTTCGTACAATTGGTATTTTACCATTGCTGTAAATACGGTGAGTATTTTCTATTACAACGATAGCATCATCCACAATAATTCCTAATCCAAAAAGTAATCCGAACAACACGATAAAATTTAATGTTACTGTGGATCCGATAATACCATCCGCAATAGGTAAAAACATGAAAGCAACAAATACACTTAATGGCACACTCAACGCAACAAAAAATGCATTAGTGACTCCCATAAAAAACATAAGAATGAGCAATACGAGCAGAAACCCGATCACGATCGTATTCACCAATTCATTAAAGGAGTTTTTAGTTAGCTTGCTTTGATCTCCGGTAAAAACAACTTTCAAATCTTTAGGTAACTCATCCTTATCCCGCATATCCGCCACTATTGCTTTTACTTTATCCGCGGCATTGATCAGGTTTTCTCCGGAACGTTTCACAATATTGAGTGTAACAACGTTCTTGCCATCCAGCCGTGCAAAATTTTCTGTTTCTTTAATTGTATCTCTTATCTCTGCAATATCTTTTAAGTAAACGGTAGCTCCCTGCGCACTGCTTCGCACTACAATATGTTGAAGGGTTAATGCATTGGCAAACTGTCCACGGAGTTTTAAAGTCCGTTTCATATTTCCAACTTCGATCAATCCCCCGGTAATATCTCTGTTCTCACGACTTACTGCATTTTCAATATCTGTAAAACTTACTCTTGCTGCCGTCATTTTATATGGATCTACATTGATCTGAATTTCTCTTTCCGGCGCCCCAACAATTTCAGCACGGGTGATCTCTCCCAGTTCTTCAATACGATCCTGCATTTTATCGGCATATTCTTTCAGCTTTATGCCGTCATAATCACCACTTAGATTTACAAACATGATCGGCATTTCACTAAACGCAAACTCCTGTACATCGGGTTGAGATGTAAGATCATTAGGCAGATCTGTTTTTGCTTTATCGATCGCATCTTTTACTTTTTGCTTTGCGAGGTCTGTTTTTACATCAGTGTCAAATTCGATAATAATTAAACTATAATCTGATTGTGAAGTACTTTGTATCTTATTCACCTTTGCTCCACTAATACCTTTCAATTGTTTTTCGATGGGCCTTGTAACTAGATTTTCTATATCCTTGGGAGAATTACCGGCATAGACAGTGGCGATCGAAATAGTAGGAACAACAATATCGGGAAATTGTTCTTTGGGCATCGTATTAAACTTATAGAGCCCATATATAGTGATAAGAATTGCAATAATATAAATGGCCGTTTTATTATCAACACTCCAGCTCGTTGGTTTAAACTGTTTAAACTTATGTGCTATTTGTTCAAATACATTCATAAAAAAAATTTGATTGTCAGCTAACTCATTTTGATACAGTTGTTACTGTTTGCCCGTCATAAACAGACTGGTAACCTTCGGTAATGACCCTGTCGCTTGCAGTCAGCCCGGCCTTCACTTCTACCATTCCGCTATAAACTTCTCCAACATTTACAGTCTTTTTCCTGGCTTTCATTACTTCTCCTTCCTTTACGATCACATAAACATATTTTCCGCTTTCATCTGTCTGAACAAGATTCACGGGTATTATAATAGCGTTTGGAACAGAATAATCTTTTATATGTACAAGTGCCACCTGGTTTAATCGCAAACCCGGATATGATTTAATTTTTGCTTCTGTAAAAAATGCTCTCGTGGTGCTGGCAATACTGGCGCCTGTTACTGAGATAACGGCATCTATATCTTGAATTCCCGCATCAGGAATTGAAATTTTAAGTTGTGATCCTTTCTTTACTCTTTCCTGGTAATTTTCCGGAACCTCGGTTACAACTTTCATGCTGCTCGTATTAACCAATTGTATTTGCGGACCAGTAGGCGAAGCACCATTAAAAATTTCCCCTTCTTTAATATTTACTACGTCTGCAGTTCCGCTGATGGGTGCATATACAAAAGTTGTTTTCCAATTTTCTTTCACAGTAGCAATTTGCTTTTCCAGGTTATCTACAGAATTTTTTGCAGTTATTAATTGTACTTCTGTTCCAATGCCCTGGTCCCAAAGATTCTTTTGACGGTTGTAAATATTCTTTGCATACTCCAATTGCGTGTTTAACCCTTCTAATTGTTGAAGCACGATGGCATCGTCAAGTTTCAGCAGTAGTTGCCCTTTCTTCACCATATCCCCTCTTTTTACATGGATCCGAGTTACCTGTGAAGGCATTCCTCTTGGCGTCACTATCACTACATCACTTGCATCCACTCTTCCTTGTAGTTCTATGTAGTGAGTAAAATCCTGCTGTGTTACAGGTGCATCTGAAACCAATTTTGCTTTATCATTTTTTGAAGAAGGATCTAGCTTTGCTATCTCGTCTTCCAGCTTTTTTATATCTGTGTCCAGTTTTGTTTTATCCCCCTTTAGCTTTTCAAGCTTTACTTTCTTATCATTCAGTTCTCCTTTTTCTTCTTTTGCTCCGCTGCTGCAGGATGTAATGATCATTGCAGTTGCAGTTATTAGAATCATCAAAAACTTATTCATGGTTTCCGGTTTTTATTTTAAATAGTTTATATGTAGTATTATAATCTTCCAAGAGCTTTCAGGTAATTGATTTTGGCCAGAGCTGCTTCATACATTGCCCTGAAATAATTTGACTGTGCCTGTTGCAGATCTGTATCAGCCTGCAATGATTCAAAGCTTGAACCAACCCCTTGTTCATATTTTGTCTTTACTGAGTTGTAGACCTTTACTGCTAATTCCATATTTTTTTCCTGTGCATCCATGGCAGCTATTGCATTGATCAATGTATTTTTTGCAACCGCTTTCTCCATGTCAATTGCCTTTTTTGTCATGTCAAGCGTATTCACGGTTTTTTCCAATGTGAATTTGGATTGCCTGATCCTGTTCTTTTTTTGAAAGCCATCAAAAATGGGAACACTTACATTAAGACCAACAAGATTGGTGTTATACCAAAACCAGGGCTGTGCACCTCCGGCATCTCCACCTTGTCTCTGACCATTTTCCTGGAAATTATAGAAAGCAGATACTGTTGGAAAGTAAGATAACTTATGGCGGCGTATATCATAATTCTGCAGCTTAATAGCGCTATTCAAAAGTTTTACTTCATTCCTGTTCTCAAAGCTAAAATCATCTTCAAGAATTCCTTCCCTGATACCATCGGAACTTAAAGTATCTTTTAAAATAAGACTGTCGGCCTGCATTAAGCCAAGATTCATCTTCAGTAAAGCCACGCCGTTCTTCACAGAATTGCGAAGCTGGATCTCAGAAGTTTTTGTATTATTGAGGTTAACGGTTGTTTTATCAATATCCAGTCTTTCAACAAAACCATTCTTGAACATTTCTTTTTGATCACTCTCGAGCTTTTCCAATCGCTTAATGCTCTCAACTACATATCCGAGTTGTTTTTGTGCTATTAAAACACCATAATAATTTCTATATACGGTCTCTTTTACCTTTTCTTCAGTCACTTTTATCTGCAGATCACTGTTAACAAGCAACTCATCTCTTGCTTGTAATCCTACAAATACCTGGGGCTCGAATAATAATTGATTTACACTAACCCCGGCATTCATATTCCATGGAGTTATAAAACTAAAATTGCGATAGTTAAATTCACCCAGTTTGGTAATTGGGTTACCTGATCCATCTTTTACTCCCTCCTGTCGCAATACATCATATATCTGTATTTCTGATCCATCAGGGAATTGGATCAGGGGCAAGGTCAGGTAATGATTTCCCTGCATAGAACCTGTTACTTGCGGTAATGCAAGCCCGGTAAACTCTTTGTTTCTTGCTTCGGCTATTTTATAATCAAGCCTTGCATTTTTTAGATCAGCCAAATTTTTAAATGCGATATCTATCGCATCTTTAGCGGTGATCTGGTAAACCTGAGGTTGTTGCGGCTGCTGCGCTTCCATATTTACCTGGAAAAGGTTTACGAGAATTACGAGGATCAACATGGTTTTCGTTAAATATCTCATAGGTCATTTGTTTAATCGTTGTTGCTTATATTTTAAAATGAGTTTGTAGCCTTTTAAGGTGGCAAGCCCGTATAAAAAATGTTCAATGATCTCCTGC
>Ga0193738_1000012_pt1 | contig 141122 bp, 111 predicted proteins | sample L2a1metaG_FD_144927 | JGI IMG/M metagenome (GOLD analysis project Ga0193738, IMG submission 144927) | Soil microbial communities from a riparian zone of the East river system, Colorado, United States - L2a1 | ecosystem: Environmental > Terrestrial > Soil > Riparian zone | place: USA: East... | reverse complement strand
GTCTTTCTCCTCGATGAAAAAGCGGTAGTCAATAGACTGCGGCGCGCGGTCAACCAACTACATTGGGACGTCAATCTCTTCGGCGGTGTCGCGTGTGACCCTCCGCCGCGCCTAACAAGCCGGAAGTAATTGGACTAACCTCCATCGGCAACGCTCCGCAACGCAAGCCGGCCATTGACAGAAAGCCGTAGCCGATTGACCGAGGGGAGACATTCATTGACTCGGCTGTCAACACTCGAGGATTGTTAATACCTTTCGCGTTACAAAAACCGATATGGCAGTTCGCTTCACCAGAGATCGCCTTTTATTATATTCGTTCATTACCCTAGGCTTCCTCGTCCACTGGATATACGACGACCTGGAGGCAAATCCCGGCGAGTTTGCCACCAGTGTGTTGAATAATGGATGGCAAGTCATTTGTGTGGTAGGGCTGAACTTATTGTACTTCGAATACGCCCTACCATTTGTCACGTCCTTAAAAATCAACCGGGCTATTGTTGTCGTCTTCAGCATCATCCTTCACCTCGCAGTATTTGCGATAGGGCTTTACGCCTGGCGGGCACTTGGAATGCTGCTAAATGTTTACAACCCATTCAAGAATTACAACGGTGTTGGCGAGGAATTATATGCCAGTGTTCGTTTTATCCCTGGACCATTCCTTGTATTCGCCGTCTGTAAACTATTCTATGACTACACACAATTAAAGTACGAGGGCCAACAGGCGAAGCTTGAAAAGAAGCAGGCGGAACTGCAGTTCTTACGGTCACAGGTCAATCCGCATTTTTTGTTTAACACATTAAATAATATTTATTCACTTTCTCAATATCACCCGCAGCTTGTATCTGAATCTGTCCTGCGTCTGTCAAAGATCCTTCGTTACCTGCTTTATGAAACGAGCAACGAATTCATCACTATTGAAAAGGAAATAAAAATACTTACAGATTACATTGACCTGGAAAAACTGCGTTACAATGAGAATGTTACAATTGGTCTAAACTATGAAATCGACGAATTTTCCGAAATGATGCCACCACTTTTACTGATACCCCTTGTCGAAAACGCCTTTAAGCACGGCGTTTCAATAACCAGGGGGAAACGTTTTGTCGATGCGAAATGTGTTCTTCGAAAACGGCAATTGCACTTCGTTGTGAAGAACTCCAGTAACGCAGCCTCGGACGATAAGGAAACAAAAGATAACATTGGACTTTCAAACCTAAGGCGTCGGCTCGATCTGCTTTATAAGAATTTTGAGTTAATTACCGAACAGAAAGATTCAGTATTCACCGCCGTGTTAACGATAGATCTTTCAAGCCATGTCTAAACTCAAATGCATCATTGTTGAAGATGAGCCTCTGGCAAGGCAAATCATTGAAGGGTACATTTCACGGGTTCCTTTTCTTGAATTGCAGGGATCATATGAAGACGCTATTGATGCGCTGGACCATCTTAGGCGCGCTCAGGTTGACCTTATTTTTTTAGACATTCATCTTCCTGAAATAAAAGGAATAACCTTCCTAAAAACATTGGCCGATCCACCCGCGGTAATCATCACAACAGCATATCACGAATATGCATTGGAAGGCTTTGAACTGAACGTGGTCGATTATCTCCTCAAACCTTTTGAGTTCGAACGGTTCCTGACGGCAGTCAATAAGGTGAAAAAACAAAGATTACCAGAACACACAATTACCGAACCCCCTAAAGACTATCTCTTTGTCAACATTCAACTCAAAAAAGTTAAAATTCACTTTTCAGAGATTTTATATATCGAAAGTCAAAAGGAATACGTCAAGATTGTAACGCAGGATAAAGCTCATTTGACAAAGATGAGTACTCATGAAATTGAGCGTCTGTTGCCTGAAACTCTTTTCAAGCGCATCCATCGGTCTTTTGTCATTGCACTTGATAAAGTAGGCTCGTTTAATTCTGAAATGGTTGAGATCGAGGGAAAAAACATTCCTGTGGGGAGAGGGTATAAACACGTGCTGGACAAATTATGAATTGTGGGTGTGACTACGTCAATGGTTGTGATTTGAACAGCCTCAAACTTCAAATTCGGGCTGAAAAATTCATGGTTGACCCCGTGTATGCCCTCTTCGACCGATATTTCATGTCAGGTTGGGTGGTTTAGCCAATATTTTTATCTTTGCGCCCATTATTTTCAATCCTCCACTTCCGAACTTTGGAGCTGAGAATCCTGGTCCCGTGGTTTAATGCCCGCTGTAATTGTTTAAAGGCGGTCGTTAACGGGGCTGTGATTGGATAGGATTTACTTAATGGTCCCGTAGTTCAATGGATAGAATAGGAGTTTCCTAAACTTTTGATGGAGGTTCGATTCCTCTCGGGACTACAGCGCCCGCCGAAGTTTAGCTTTGGTGGGCATTTTTTTCATACGTTGTGAGAAGTATTGCTAGCGGTTACTGGCGGAGACTACTTTCGGGGCTACTTTTACTGAAGTCTTAAGTACCAATTCGCACAAAATCAAACACACGCCTTGCGAAACTCAGATTATCCGCATAAGTGACGCCCTTTTTGACGCAGTCAATTACTCCAAGGCCTGTTGCTTTTTTGACAAGATCGTCATCACATGAAGTAGTATAGAAAATTACTGGTATGTTATATGTCGATTTCAATTTTGTGTAAAACGTCAGTCCATCCATTAAAGGCATGTTTACATCCAGGATAATTAATTTCGGCAGATTTCCATTTAACCCTTCAAGAACGCTAAAGGCGGTCGGACCATCGTAAGCAACAACTATGGGTAACATTACTCCAACTTCGATCAGGGATTCCTTTAGAAAATCACAATCGTCCTCATCATCATCTACTAGAAGTATACACTGCTGCGGCATTGTTTAAGAGTAGGTATCTAAATATACCTGTTTTTAGAATTATATCTTGTGCCTGGGCTGTGAGAGTTTGCTGTATAAAGGTCACCCTGAAAATTTTGAAGAAAGCCAAAGCATAACTCGGGAGCTATTGCCCTGTCTCCTTTATCAGCCACACTTCCGTTACCCTCGATTGTTTTCGCCAGTTTAGAAAATCTTCATTGATATCATCCCATGTCAACACCAGCTTGCCTTGCTGTACTAAAGCTTGTGGAACGGGAAATTCCTTAATTTCGCCATACGCTTTGCCATAAAGACTGGGCGCTACACGTTGTCCGTTTATCTTCAGATGACACTCACCCATACCGTTGATCTTTACAGTATAGCGAGCGGAAGTATCGATGTTGCTGTATTCCATTGCAATGGGCCATCGCATATACGTGAGCCACGAAAGTCTTTTACGACTAAGCCATCTTGCGCAAAAATCATATCCCGGGTTAAGATTCTTGCGCAAGATGGGGTCCATCCTCCAATCTTCACCTTTCATTTCGTGAACGGATTTACCAACATTCCCGACTTCATCATAGTAACTGCCCGGACCTACGTTCTCCCAATTCGCAATAACTTCAAGTGCCTTGACTTTATCTTTTTCAGGGAGTGATTGAATCTTTTTGAATTCATCCTCCAGCCACCAGCGATTATTCAGTGGTCGATCCAGAAAATCCAGTACAGAGCCTCTCTCCAAACCAGACGCCTGGTATTTTTTTACGCTGGTTTGTAAGCTGATGGATTTATAAAGTGCTTCGCACAAATCGATAATGTGCGTATGGACTTCAGTCATTACCAGTTGTGTTTCAGCTTTTGCCAGAATGGTATTGGCCTCTTTCATCGCCGTATCGGCACCTATCGAAACTGCTTGCAATATCTTTTCATTCACTTGTTGTTCCAACTGTGTCTCGTATATGTAACGACCTCGGGTATACGCATCGTAATAAGCCCGCAGAAGATTCATTTGCCAGCGCCAGTTACCATCCAGTGACGGATTCGCTTTTTCCAGTGCTTTCCAGGCTGTGAGCGTTGTAGCGATGCCACCATTCGAAACGATGGGGCCCTGCCAGTTTTTCTCTAATGCCAGAATGCCGTCTGCTGCTTCCTCTGCAACAGAGCTTTCGAAGAAATAATTACTGTATTCTTGGAGGATGTTGCGTATGTCTGCTTTCCGATCCCACGCCAGGGCTGTCCAGATGATTTTATTGACGTCGTCGTGCACACCATCTGAATATGAAATGAAACCATCAATGTAGGGATCAAGAGCATGGTAGATGGCCGAGTAGTGGTCCGGTCTTGGATTGACCGCTTCTCTTCCCAGGGTTAAGGCGAACGAAGGATCCCACCACGGAATTTCGAATTCACAACGCACGTTGTGTGTAAGATCAGGATAATGACGCAATTTGTACCTAGCCGGCAACACTGCTCTTGTCTCCTCAACGGTTGGGCTGCTGGGACCGGTAATCAAACCCCCTAGCCAAACCGGCATATTATCCTTGATGTATTTATAAACGTACTCACTCTGTGCGGGTGTAAAACCTTGTAGTGAAACCCAGGTACTTGCTTGCGGGTGATACTTTTTTAGAATGGCAGCCAGATCTTGTAATAACGGTATAACCAACTCCGGAGGATTGTCACCAGGATCGCCTCCCGGAAAAAACACACCGTTGATGCGAACCGATTGTTTGCATATCTCTTCAAAGGTACCCAGATACTTCTTCCGAAGGGCCATATCCTTTAAGTCAAATTGCGCGGGAATCCACATCCAGTAATCCAGGGAATACTTCTGGCATATCTTACTGATGAATGCGTTCATCTCATCTGGCTTTACTTTGAAATGAGGACTTACGTGTTCATCAAAAATGGGAATCGATTCAATGCTGTTGGTTCCGAACACCACCAGGTCGCGTATGTACTGTTCATATTCCTCCGTGGTCCAGGCATCCCATGAATTGGCCGTGTTGCGATGGCCCAACTGATGGCCGCGCATATATTTATCCGGACTGCTGGCGATGGAAGGAAGCTGACCAAGCCCAACGCTGTTTCCCTTATACTGCATTGTTCGGAGTAAGTAGCCTGTTCCAAAGAGTACACCGCGATCGTCAACACCTTCTATAATGATCACCTTTTGATTCTGATGCTGAACATTGACAATGCGATACGACTCACTTTTCTTTGCCAGCTCGGGCGCAACAGGAATTGAAAACGGCAACTTTGTTTTTGCAGAAGCTTTTTTCAATACAATCACGTCGCCGGAAGCAGGCCACGTAACAGATATCAGCCATTTTGCTCCAGTCCGCTTTCCAACTTCTTCGCTCAGCATTTCAGCCGCTGCGATTTCTCCGTTGCCCAATGAAATTTTTTCCTGAAAAATAGTAACGTGTTGCAAGGTCACTTCCTGAGCAGACGAATCAAAAAACGGGGAACTCAATAAAACAGTCAGTGACGCTGACAAAAGAATTTTTAATCTCATTATTTTCATGAGTACCTATTTAAGAAAGTAGTGAATTGTAATCGGGTAAGGTAAAAGAAAAGGCTAACCCAGCTTACCGCACATCGCGCATCTGAATATCCAATTAACGTGTTTTTTAAAACGGCCGGCAACTATGCTAACGCAAAAAGCGCTTTGCGTTGACCTACTGGGTGTTTTCGTCCACATTCAGGAGGCATTTCCCGGAACCACGAAAGGTGAACAAGATGCGCAGGCTAGTGAAATGTTGATGCAAAAAATAAAAAGGTATCCATTAGATGATCATGTCTCCTGATAGATTACCAGAAACACTGTCGCCCACTCCCTCCTTGATAATCTTCATATCGTGAATCAGTCTTTGCGTAAAGAGGGCAATGTCAAAGCTGTGAATAATGATGTTAGCGCCTTCCTTTACCCACTTGATCTGACGCTCCGGTTCAAGCGAAAAATGTATTCCTATTGCCAATCCTTTTCGTCGGGCGGTTTGTATAATTTTCTTTACAGCCGCTTCAAATACGGGATGGTCATATTCTTCTGGATGGCCCAGGCTTACGGAGAGATCATGCGGGCCAATAAAAACGGCATCGAGACCTGGCACGGACAACAGTTCATCCAGTTTATTCATAGCAGGAACACTTTCAATATTGGCGATTGCCATGTTTCCGGCGTTAACTTTTTCTACGTATGCCTGCGCTTTCTCATTCAACGTTTCTTCACCTTTCAACACGCGCGCGAGCGTTTCTCCTTTTAGCGGTTTGTACTTCACTGCGCCGACCAGGTCGCGGATCTGTTCAACTGATTCGAGATAAGGTGCCACCACTCCCACAGCACCCGCATCAATAGCCTGAGACGCCAGGTAAGGATCGGGACTTGGAATCCGGACTATAGGAGAAATTCCATAGGATTTTATCACCTGACATAATTTTGCAAGGTCGGCCCTGTTCATCGAAATATGCTCATTGTCTATAAAAGCAAAATCAAGCCCTGCTTTCTGCAAGCTCAATGGCCAGGAAGGCGCAGTGGCTGTAAAGCATGTTCCGTATACGCGCTTGCCCTCTTGTAATTTTTTTAATACGCTCATGGTGTTGTTCGGTAGGGTGAGGTTGATTAACCGTTTCTAAATTTTAATGGAGAATTTAGGCTTATACCAGCATAGATAGCCACTCCAGAGAGAAAATAAAAAGAGAACAAAGCAATCCGACAAGCATGTGGGGAAAATGGAAGATATTCTGCATCAATTCAGGCATCGGTTCTCGTTGTCCGTTATATATTCGGTTTAAGGTGATAAATCTCATTTCACCTGGGCTCCCCACCGGCACCTCGATTTGGGGGTTTGTTTTATCCTCCCGTAATTTCTATTCGACTTAATTTCATGCGGAGGTCGTGCAAATCGCTCTTAAGGCGGTCAACATGATGGCGTGGAGCGTGTCCTTCACGGTATAGAATCGTGGCTTTGAGGATAAAGATGTCTTTTTTCAACTGCTCGGTTTTTGTCGATGGATTGGCATTGAAGTAATCAGGGAATTCACACGCGGTCAATTTCACAGCATCCACAAGCCTACTGATCTCTTCGCTGGTCTTGGCAGCGGTTTCCCCGGATAGATAATGTAGGGGGGATTGGTCAGGCTCGTCCATTGCAGAGCAAACCTACTATATTTTTTTATCGATTTTAGTGAACACTAATAGTCACTTTTTTTTGCTGCTGCGGTCATGAACAAGAGTGAAAGTATTTTCTTTTTCAAACCTTTATTTTTGAAGCTGACTTTCTAATGCCTGGCGGCTTCCAAGACAAACTCGGGTACCTGTGTTCCACCAGAGCTGGATGTTTTTCCTTGCTCTGCCGACCACCGCGATAGCCACGTTACCCCAACCTTCCCATCGAAAGAATCGGGTCTTGCATAGGCCGGATCTTTCATTGCTTCATCAATGGAAATAAAAAAGTATCCCCGGTCTTGCATTGCTTTTGCCACCTCATCAAAGGCATCTGCGTTGATACGATTAGCATGAACCATTAGGATCTGTTTGATCTCACGACCGAACAAAGCAACAGATTGTTTTTCTGCAGCCTCCCACCGGCTTAAAGTGTATGGAAGGTAAGCTTCACGGATACGCTGGGCTAACTGGGTATCACCTTTCCGCAAAGCGGCATCATAGGCACCCGAAAATGTATAATCCTGATAGGTGATCGTATTAGGAGCGATCACGTAGTTATGCGATTTCAGAAATGTATCAAGATCCTTGCGGATCTGAAGATTATCTCCCGCGGAAAGATAAGGATGACGATAAAATCGGTAGGGCAGCCCTGCCTTTTGTGAAAGCGGCCTTGTGACACGCTCACCCTTCAGTATTTCATTTTTATAATCTTCAAATGAGATCTCATTAATGTTCTTATGCGAATAGCCGTGATTACCTAGTTCAAATCCAGCGTCCAGCCATTTTTGTAAGAGTGCGACACGTGCCGACTCAACAATTCCATTAGATTCCAGCTTCTGTTCGTTTACGACGGCCAGGATAGGCATCTTATATTTCTTAAAAGTGGCAATCAGTTTTTCCGTGATCTCCATTCGCTCAGCGTCGTTTTCGCACTGGCAAACAACAGGAAGGTCATCGAACGTGATGGCGACATAGCGTCTTGGTGCTTGTTGCCCCACAGATGTTCCAGACAAAATTGTCGAAAGACAAACAATTAAAATAAATGAAAGCAATGAGGTCTTCACCAGGTAAGAATTTAGCGTGTGCATTTTGCTTGAGGTGCCGTGATTATAATTGAAAGATAGCTAACACGGGGCACCACAGTGAAGTAGGTTACACGAGTGGCAAGAGGGGGTATAAGGTATAAGGTATAAGGGCACGATATATACTACTCCAGGCCTTTCGCCAGGATCATGGTGCCGTCACTTGTTGAGTTGATGCGTATTTTTCTTACCTCCCTATATTCGGGGTCGTTGTAACAATTTAGCGCGGCCTCCTTTGACGGAAATTGAATAATAGCATTCATCATTTTTCCTTTGCCTTCAATACTTATAGCCTCCGTGTCAGCCGCCAGCACTTTACCACCGTATTTGTTAATAATTGCTGTTGCTAAAGGAGGATATTTGGCGAACGTCTCCGGATCATCAATGTTGTAGCTATTGATATAGTAGACTGGCATAAGTATTCATTTTTTAATGGATTCGCTCAATAACATCCTGGTTTTTCCTTCGCAGCTCGTCATGAAAAAGGTGCCCCCACATCCATCGGCCGAAGCGAAATTGTCTCGAATTTAGTATTCGCATTTTTTTGATCCAGGTTATTTTGGATCCAAAATCTCACCAAAAGCTCACCAAAATGAATTTCTAAAAACCCCTGTCCGGTAAGTTCGGCTGATTCGGTAACGACTCTGTTCCAAACTTTAACTCATTGCCTCCACTGATCATATTTTGGAACGGTTTGCAAGAAAGGACTCATGTACTTTAATAGAGTCAGCAATTGCGCCAGCAGAGTCATTCGGCCAAGGATTCCCCGCCTCCGAAGCTTAAGGGACGTCGGGCCGGGCTACCAGGAGACACCTTTAACCAGGTTACTCTCCTTCTCGATCCAAAATTTTGTTGCCCGAGCATATTAACAATATCGAAGGCAAGTTGACCAAATCATGTATTAAATGACCCAATGCGGTTTAAATGCATCGGGACCTCCTTAATGGATGAAATTCTTACCTCATCGGTAATTCACATGCGGTCTAAAGTCTGTAATGTTGCTGATAATTGATTAAAAACGAATGTAAGTTCAACCAATTTCGTTGTATTCAATTCCGGTAATGGAAATTACATAAACTCCCTATTTTGATAGATAAGACTCCCCTAAACCTTTGGCTCGCAGATGACGACGAAGATGATTGTTTGTTTTTTAAAGAAGCACTTGAAGAATTGCCAGTTGACTCTTCGCTTGTAACAGTGAGCAATGGAGAAGAATTAATGCTGGCCCTTGCAACAGGACCTGGTCCTGATATACTTTTTCTTGATTTGAATATGCCACGTAAAAATGGTTTTGAATGTCTATGTGAAATAAAACTTAACGAACACTTTAGATCACTGCCCGTTATCATCTACTCTACGTCGTTTAATCTGGAGGTAGTGAAATTGCTTTACGAAAAAGGAGCACATCTTTACATCCGAAAACCGGGAGAGTTTTTTGCCCTTAAGAAAGTTATTCTGGAAGCGCTTTCTGTTGCTGCAGTGAAAAACCCTGTAAGACCAGCAAAGGAAAAATTTGTTATACAGGTTTAAATCGTATTCAAATGCCGATCAAAGTATCTCATAATGGTGTACAATTTCTTGACGGTGGTGGAGAACTTGGTAAACTCACTCGTGAGAAAGATTGGAATCAAACTGGTTTAGGATCTCCCGAGTCCTGGCCACAAAGTTTACGCACGACACTTAGTATTATCCTTAATTCCCGGTTTCCCATGTTCCTGTTTTGGGGAAAAGAGCTGATTTGTTTTTATAACGATGCGTATCGCCCAAGCCTGGGCAAAGATGGAAAACACCCATCTATATTAGGTATGAAAGGAGAGGATGCATGGCAGGAAATTTGGCATATCATAAAGCCTTTGATAGACCAGGTTCTTGCCGGGGCCGGAGCTACCTGGAGAGAGGATCAATTGATACCCATCTATCGCAATGGAAAAATTGAAGATGTATACTGGACGTTCAGTTATAGTCCCGTAAATGATGAATCGGGTAAACCTGCGGGCGTTTTTGTTACGTGTTCGGAAACAACTGAGAAGGTCAGAATTCATCATGAGCTTGCAGAAAGCAAAAGCCAACTGGAATTTGCGATCGAGTCTGCCGAATTAGGAACGTGGGACTACGATCCCTTTACAAATAAGTTTGCTTCAAATGATCGGATAAAGAAATGGTTCGGACTCTCCGCAGACGACCAGGTCGAAATTACACACGCCATTAATGCAATGGTTGAAGGTGACAGGCTGCGAGTAACAGAGGCCATTCAAAAAGCGCTGGATTTTTCTTCCGGTGGTATCTATGATATTCAATACACCATTGCTCATCCGGTAACGAAAGCTGAAACGATTGTACATGCAAAGGGCAGGGCATGGTTCGACGATAATAGAATTGCATATCGCTTCAACGGAACGCTCCAGGATGTAACCGAACAGGCAGTCATCCACAATAGAATTGAGGAAAGTGAAAAACGTTACCGTCATCTTATTTATTCTTCCCCTTCAGCAATCGGAATTTTGTATGGGGAAAATTTAGTGATAACTATTGCGAACGATGCCATTATAGAGATCTGGGGAAAAGGAAAGGAGATAATGGGTAAAGCATATTTTGAAGCGTTACCCGAATTGGCAGAACAGGGCTATAAGGAAGTTTTTGCGGAAGTTTATAAAACTGGAATTCCCTTTAATGCAGTTGAAACGCCAGTGAATATTTTGCAACATGGCAAGATGCAACTCAAGTATTATAACTTCCTGTTATATCCTCAACGAAATATACACGGCGAAATAGATGGTATCGGAATCATTGCCACTGAAGTAACTTCACAAGCGGTTTTGAATGAGCAGATAAAGGCAAGTGAAAGAAGATTTCGCCTGCTTGCAGATTCAATGCCCCAGCACATCTGGACATCTGACACGGAAGGCAACTTGAATTACTTCAATAAGTCCGTTTTTGATTATTCCGGCTTAACACCTGATCAGTTAAATAAGGGTGGCTGGATAGAGATCGTTCATCCGAATGACCAGGATCAAAATATCAGTGAGTGGATGAATTCTATTAATACGGGCAAGGATTTTCTATTTGAGCACCGTTTTCGCAGACATGATGGGGAATATCGTTGGCAACTCAGTCGTGCCACTCCTCAAAGGGATGAAAACGGGAAAATTCAAATGTGGGTCGGTACAAGTACGGATATCCAGGACCAAAAAACTTTTGCCAGCGAATTAGAGAAACAGGTAAATATTCGCACGAATGAATTGGCTGAAAAGAATATTGAACTTGAAAAGATCAACAAGGAACTTCAGTCGTTTGTCTACATATCCAGTCATGATCTACAGGAACCCCTGAGAAAAATTCAAACCTTAGTTTCAAGGATAACCGAAATAGAAATCGAAAATTTATCTGATAGAGGCAAAGACTACCTTAAACGGATGCACGCTGCTGCCGTGAGGATGCAAACACTGATTCAGGATTTGCTTTCCTATACGCGGAATACTACATCAGATGAAAAATTTGAACACACTAACCTTAACAAAATTGTTGGGGAAGTGTTGGATGGTTGTAAAGAAGAACGAAACATAAAGCGTGCGACCGTCCGGGCAACTGAATTATGTGATGTGAATATTATTCCTTTTCAATTTCGCCAAGTCCTACAGAATCTGATAAGTAATTCATTGAAATTCTCGAGCCCAAAGCGTTTGCTGACTATCGAAATACGCAGCAAAATTGTTAATGGAGAAGACCTTAGCGGTATGAACTTTTCTGTCAACAAAAAGTATTGTCACATCAGTGTTTCGGACAATGGAATTGGATTTGACCAGAAATACAGCCGAAAGGTTTTTGAATTATTTCAACGCCTGCACGGACGAGGTGAATATGAGGGAACAGGTATAGGCCTGGCTATTGTTAAAAAGATAGTAGAGAATCATCATGGAGTTATTACAGTGAGTAGTGAATTGGATAAGGGCACTACATTTGATATTTATCTCCCGGTGATTTGAAGTCTATTTATCCGGTGCAGCAAATAGAACTTCTCACATCTTCAAAGCCTCTGATTTATCAGGCTCGTCATACTGGTCCGTAGTTTCGGCTGATTGGTAACGACTTTGTTCCAAACTTCAATTCATTGCCTTCTACTGATTCTATTTTAGAACGGTTTACAAGAAAGGACGGGTGTATTTTAATTAAATCGGCCCCGGACGGCTGACTTTCGAGGCTATTCAGGCTATCTTTTAATTTGAGGAATTAACTTTTTCATCAAATTCCTTTTTAAGACCATCAAATCGTTCGCGGGCCTCTTGTAAAAGTTTAAATACACTTTCAAGCTTCTTGAATTCGGAAATGGCATTCTTCTTTTGCTAGGGTGTCAAGCTGTTGATAGAGCTGCTTTCAATAATTTCCTGCAAATCATCGAACGCTTTCCTGGAATCATGGTAACCAGACATTAATACTTTTGTTGGGTGTTGCAGATTCACGTTGGTCATAATAGTCTTGTTTAGAGCATATTAAACTACGCTTTTTATTCATTAACCCAACCTTTTCTGAGTCTACTTTTGTAATTCACTAATAGTATTCGATATGGCCGTTTTGAACTCGCAACTAATAAAGGAAATCATCGAACTTATTGCGGAGATAAGTAATTCCATTAGTCCAAAATGTGAGATTGAGACTCACGATAAACCATGGCTTGTATCGTTATTAAAAGTGCTGAAACTAAAAAATGAACGTATTTATTTTAGATACAAGAGAGAATGTTCGGATTCCATCATTCCATTTCGTCAGGGAAAAAGGAGTTATTAGCAACCGATTTCACTGGAACGCCGGTCATATATTTCATTCTGAAATAATGATGTCCATGCAGGCTATGATTACCTCTTCTTTTTTTTCATAGTTCTCTTCTATAAAAGTATCGCTGTTGCGGGGTTGCTGACTCGCAGCGCTTAATGGCAACGGGCCGGCCAGGCTTACAATGACGTAATTAGTTTCAATCAAAAAAATTCGTATCCTCAGGGCTCAGGTACTTTTTGGCAACATTGACCTTGATATCCACACCCATTCCCGGCCTGTCCCACACGACGATGTGACCATCCTTTACAATTGGATCAGGCAGCCCCTCCACCATCTCATACCATTCGGGTGAAGACATCGGGTATTCAAATGCGATGTAATTTTCAGGCATGGTGGCTGATACTTGCACTAGAGCGGCAAGGCCCAGCAATCCGTCTGCAACTCCATGCGGTGCCATTTGAATGCCGTGAAGATCAGCATACTCCGCCACCCATTTCAGTTCGGAGATGCCACCGACATCGGCGGGATCAGGGCCAATGACGCGTACCGCTTGCTTTTCAAACAATTCTTTAAAATGCTCACGCAGGTAAATCTGCTCTCCGGTGTGAATTGGAGTAGTCGTACTGATCGTTACGTCACGGTATAGGTCAGCCATAACATATGGCGTGTAGTCCCCCGTTATAAGGTCCTCCATCCACATAAGGTTCATGGGCTCAAGCGCTTTGGCCAACCGTATGGAGTCACTGATCGAATGGCCCGGCCCCATGTCAAGGGCAAGCCCGATGTCATCGCCGAGCACGCCTTTGATTGCTTCGACGCACGAGATGATGTGTTTCATTCCTTTCGCGGTGAGCACGCCTTTATAGGGATGAGCAACATTCTTCGGCACCGGTCCGGCAGGATTCGCTGGCGAAAGGGGAGCGCCATAATAGAAATCCGGAACGACGTTCGGCGTGGCGCTATGAAAGGCGATAGCAAACTTGGCGATGGTGTAGCCTTCCTTGGCTTCTTTCACCCATCGCGCAACGGATGCAAATTCCGCAGGATCATAGCGTGTCAACGCCGGCTTCCCACCGCCACTGTATACGCGCACTTTGCTCCTGACTTTGCCACCCAGCAACTTGTATACAGGGACGCCAGCAACTTTCCCGGCAATGTCCCACATAGCGATCTCGATGGCGCTTACGGCTGCACCCCACGGCTTGAAACTTCCCATCCGGCGGATCTTCATCATCACCTGACTCACGTCGGTTGGGTCCATGCCCACGATGTAGTCTTTATAGAACATCACGAAGGGCTTGAGGTAGAGTTTGGTATACTCAGCCATAGCGTAGCCGTTGACGCCCGTATTCGTCACGATGCGAATCACCACATGTCCTTTTATAATCGCACACCGCAGATCAGTGATCCATATCTTTGACTCGTTGGGAGCAGGCGATGCCAGCAGAGTTGTCGGACTGATTGCGACCATTCCGGCGGAGGCGGTCAACGTTTGCTTAAAGAAGCGACGGCGGCTCCAGGCAGTATTTTGTTTTTCAGTACTCATCATTAGTTATTGGTTTTCCAAGTTCCGGTTCGCGCCCATGGCGTCGAATGAAGTTGGATCTGTTAGGGATAAATGAAGTTAATCCACCCAGTGGATACTTCCAAACGGAGCCGTTACCCGGTCGTACTTCGGTGCCGCTTTTTAGTGACGGGTTATTTTGATTTGTATTTGACCCCACTTTTTGAGAGATTCACTAAGCACCAAACCCCCAAAAACGTTATGAAAAACTTTATGAAGGTGGTGGTATTACTGCTGCTAATGACTTCATGTCATCCAAAAACCGAAACTCAACAAGTATCCGGAGTAGAGATTCCAAAACTTTACATCAAAACAACGACAGCTACAGGTGAAGGTGGCACTCAGGTTTTTACCGATACCACGACGATGGTCGAATCGGATAATTTTGAAGTGACATTGACCGCAATGGGTATTGGCCTTGCCATCTACTATTATGGTAGCAAAGACATTGGGAACGGGAAATTTTTCAACATTGTTGAAAGTGATACTATTGCAAAATTTATAGGATCCGGCGAATTCTTAAACTATATGTCTGAGAGAGGATACAAAGTGGTTAATGAAGAAAGAAACGAGTTTTGGAACCACTATACTTTCAAACGAGAGTAAACCGATTCAAGCCTCCGCGAGACCATCCTTCATTATACTCTCTGCAAACTGAAGTATATTTTCAAGACCTCTTTCGTTCTTTCATGCGCTTTTGAATCGAGGAAGAAGAACTTATTTCTTTTTGAATTTAAATGCTGCTAGCATCTTATGGAAGATAGCCGTGTTCTCATAAATACCTGAAAATTGTTCAGCACCTGGTCCATAAGCAAACACAGGGATCATAACACCCGTGTGGCTTTTGGTGGTGAATTTACCTTCGACCGTACCGGCTTTCGTGTCGCCGCCAATTATTGAAAGACCTCCTGTCTCATGATCGGCAGTGATTATCACGAGGGTGTTGCCATCTTTAGCTGCGAAGTCCAGAACCTTTCCAATTGCATTGTCAAAATCAATCATTTCATCAACTATGTATTGTGTATCATTCCCGTGACCACCCCAGTCAATCTGAGATCCTTCGATCATGAGGAACATGCCCTTCTTATTGCCTTTCAAAAGCTCAAGGGCTTTGTCAGTTGATTTCACCAATTCATTCCCGCGGCCTTCCGAAAATTTTGCTTGTTGTGTATCGGCAAGGAAAGCTGCCAATTTACCCGAAGTTATTTGCTGTACTTCTGCTATTGAATTGGCAATTTGATATCCTCTCGCTTTCAATGAATCTGTAAGATTCAAGCTGTCGGTGCGTTGAGTAAAAAACTTCCGGCCTCCGCCGATAAATAAATCGATATCTGTTTTTAGAAAATCCATTGCAATGTTCTCATCCAGTGATCTGGAAGGTTGATGAGAAATAAAGGATGCTGGGGTAGCATGTGTAATAGAGCAAGTTGCAATCATACCAGTTGACAATCCATTGTCTTCTGCAATTTCAAGTATAGTAGGGAGTGGGTTTCCGTTAGCATCAACACCAATGGCTCCGTTATAGGTTTTTTGTCCGCAGGATAATGCTGTTGCGCCGGCGGCCGAATCGGTCACATACTTATTAGACGCCTGATTTTTGTGAAAACCAACGGCTGTGCATCGCTCCAGGTTGAGCGTACCGTGATTTCCGGTTAGTCCCGCATAGATCTGCGCTACTCCCATGCCGTCACCCACCATTAAAATCACATTTTTTGCATGCTTGCTGCGTTTCTGTGAAAATCCTGATAGAGTCGCTAGAACGAATGCAGCACAAATGATACTTTTTTTCAACATAGTCTATTCCTTTAAACTTGAACTCCTGGCAAAACTTTTACTATGGGGCAAGGTATAAATTCAATTAATGAAAGAAGTCCGGAAAATATGCTTAATGCGTTTTTTATATCGCGGTTTGCGATTTTTTGAGAATTCTATCACTGCAGCAACTTGATGTTAAAGAGCTATATCGAGTTCAGCGTGATGGGCAAGCGTAACTTTTTCGATAAGTTCTTTGGACTTTATTTACTTTTGACCAAACCATTGCTCATGAATGAAGGTACACTCTGGATCGGATTTAATGTTTTCGTGTTACTAATGCTTGTCCTCGATCTTGGAGTGTTCCATAGGAAAGCGAGCGTGATCACAGTTAAAGAGGCACTGATATGGACAGCGGTATGGGTGCTCCTTGCTTTCTTATTCAATATTTTTGTATACTATCAACTTGGTGAAGAAAAAGCATTTGAATTCTTTACGGGGTATCTGATTGAGAAATCGCTGAGCGTCGACAATATCTTTGTTATTATCCTCATCTTCTCGTTCTTCAATGTTCCTGCCGCTTACCAGCATAAAGTCTTGTTCTGGGGAATTTTGGGCGCGTTGGTAATGCGCGTTTGTTTTATTCTGGCGGGAGTAGAGCTGATACACAAATTTCACTGGCTGATCTACATCTTCGGAGGTTTTCTGATATTCACCGGCATTCGCATCCTTACGCAGGGTGATCTTAAACTTAATCCCGAAAAAAATCCAGTTGTCAAATTCGTACGGAAAATTTTCAGGGTCACACCTGACTTCGAAGGCGACAGGTTCTTTGTCAGACGCGAGAACATATTGTGGGCCACCCCTTTGTTTGTAGTGGTCGTTCTCATTGAGGCCACCGACCTGATCTTTGCCGTTGATAGCATCCCTGCTATCCTCGCCGTCTCGGAGGATTCATTCATTGTATATACGTCCAATGTGTTTGCTATTCTTGGCTTGCGTTCATTGTACTTTGCTCTTGCCGGCATGGAGAAGTATTTCACCCATTTGAAATATGGTCTATCGGCAATCCTGATATTTGTCGGGACCAAGATGTGTATAGCTGATTTTTACAAAGTGCCGATCGAAATTTCATTGGCTTTCATCATCCTTACGCTGGCAGTTGCTGTATTGACATCGATGGTAATGCAAAGAAACGAGCGGTGAATTGCGTCGGCGTTTAGGATTAAGCTGTTAATACCGTTTCTTCATTATCCTGCGCGTGAAAATTCACCTGTTATAGTATAGGTTGCAAACCCATTTCAATTGCGCACTTGCCTGGCTGTAAATCAAGCGCTCTGGACGAGAGTACTAAAAAGATGGATACGTTATTACAGCCCTAAAGACAGTTTAACGACCAACACACTCCTATCGAAGACAACTTCGAGAAAATTCATTTTCCACGTCAGGGCTGTTTTAGATCAAGTTTGTTGGCTAAAACCATTATCTTTAGTGGAACCTGAACTTATGTCCTCCCTTATCCCCGGTTACGAATACGACATCTTCATCAGTTACCGTCACAACGACAATAGGTACGACGGCTGGGTTACTGCTTTTGTGGACGATCTTCGTAAGGAGTTGGCGTCAACGTTTAAAGACGAAGCTAGCATCTATTTCGACCAGAATCCGCAGGATGGTCTCCACGAGAACCACGACGTCGATGACTCCTTAAAGGATAAAATCAAGTGCCTTATATTTATTCCGATTGTATCCCGGATCTATTGTGATTCCAAAAGTTTTGCCTGGAATAAGGAGTTTTTGGCGTTCCGTGATTTTGCTGTGCAGGATAAATTGGGTCTTAAGATAAAGCTGGCCAATGCAAATGTTTCCAGCAGGATTCTGCCGATACGGATACACGATTTGGATGCGGAAGATGTTCAGCTGTTTGAAAAGGAAACAGGCAGTGTTCTGCGGCCCATCGACTTTATTTTTAAGTCTTCCGGCGTTAACCGGCCGCTTGCGCATCACGACGAGCGAAAAGAAAATATAAATCACACCTACTACCGTGATCAGATCAATAAGGTTGCAATAGCGATCAAAGACATTGTTACGGCGCTGAAATACACACCGGCAATTGCCGAAGTATCCGCTGGTGTTTCGCCGCAAAATTTTCAACCGAAGAAAAGCCTGTCCATTCAGAAAGTGGCAATGGCAGCGATTATTGTTATTTTGTTGGGAATCATCGGCTATGGTGGAACTGTATTCTTTAAACAGCAAGATATCCAGGCTGCGGCCGGCACGGCTGATGTCGCTGATCGATCAATAGCGGTATTGCCCTTTGCGGACATGAGCGCTGAAAGCGATCAGGAATATTTCAGTGATGGACTTAGCGAAGAGCTTCTTAATCTGCTGGCAAAGATCCCGTCATTAAAGGTGATCTCAAGGACATCGGCATTTTCATTCAAAGGCAAGAACGAAGACATCCGAATCATCGGTGAGAAGCTTGGTGTCGCCTATCTGTTGGAAGGAAGTGTTCGTAAGGCCGGAGAAAAAATCAGGATCACGGCGCAGTTAATAAAAGCGAGCGATGGAGTTCACCTTTGGAGCGAGACTTTCGATCGGGATATGAGTGACATCTTTAAAGTTCAGGATGAAATTGCCAATGCCGTCGTATCCAAATTAAAGGGACAACTACTGGGCAACGAGGTTTCTATTATAAAGGAGAGTAAACCAGAAGTCTACAATTTGTTACTGGAGAGCAAGTTTCATGATGCTAAAGGAACAAATGAAGCTCTCATGAAAGCTTCACAATTGGCGGAACAAGCACTGCGATTGGACTCCACTGATGCACGTGTATGGGAACAGTTGTCCAAGTCATACATTGGTATTTGGTCGAATAATGACGATCGTAACCTGCAAGTAAGATATCATGATGGAGCGCTCAAAGCGGCAGAGCGCGCCATCACTCTTGCCCCGAACTCTCCGGATGGTTATATGGCTCTGGGTTGGGTGCTTTATCTTGATACCGAAATGGCTGAAGCTGCGAAGTATTATCAAAGGGCATTGGAAATTGATCCGAACAATAATCGCGGCTTGATTGCAATGGGCGGTGTCTTCGCCTCTTTGGGTGATTTTACTCAAGCGAATACTATTTATAAAAAGAGTATAGATCTTGATCCATTAAATGCGTCTGCATATCGTAATTATTCATATGCCCAGTTGGGTACTGGCGACTATCAAGCAGCATTGAAGAGCGTCGAAAAATCTCGATCGCTTGAGGCGGACAACCAATACGCGAACTTGCAATACGCCAATTGTCTTATGCTCACAGGAGCGAATGATCGCGCGCTACAACAGCTGTCAGCAATTTCAGATCCTTATTGGAAGGAGTACTACCAAATTTTAATACTCAAGAATATGGATAAGGAAGATGAATCAAGAAAAATGCTCAGGAAATTCGAAGTGGAGAACCGGGAGTCGGGACCTTTTCAAATCGCCGAGATCTATGCATGGCATGGGGAAAGGGAAAAAGCTCTCGATTGGTTAGAACTTGCTATCAAATACAAAGATCCAGGGTTGATTGATGTAAAAGTTTCTCCGCTCCTTAAACCCTGTCGCGAAGATCCGCGCTATAAGGAGGTTCTTAAGAAATTGAATCTACCGATTTAGCTCCTGGCTTATTGAAAGGGCGTTCCCCGAACCACCTATCGCGTATTCACACAACGTCGCATCTCTCGCGTTTACTTGAAACTTTCCATTGCAATCGGGTCGCGCTTTCCGCTACAACGCCTCGCCCACTTGCCTCTTCGGTTTCCGCTGCAATCGCTAACGCATGTTTCGTTTTCAAAAGAATTCTTTGTACCATTCACGAACTACTCAGATCGAAGACTCTTCACAGGATTCATCAAAGAAGCTTTGATAGCCTGATAACTTACTGTCAACAGCGTAAGAACAATTGTCCCGAGCACAGACGATATAAATATCCACCAAGAAATTTCAGTACGGTACTCGTACTGTTGTAACCATCCGTGACTTAAATAATAAGCCAGGAGCACAGCGAAAAGGCTGGAAATGAGTACCAATACAACAAAATCCTGCGATAACATTCTCCACAAGTTAGGAACGGAAGCACCGAGAACCTTTCGGATTCCGATCTCTTTCGTCCGTTGTTCTGCTACAAACGAAGCCAATCCGAATAAGCCGAGGCACGATATAAGCACGGCCAGGATTGCAAAAAACGTTGAAAGCTCACCAACGCGCCTTTCATTGCCAAACTTTCGCGCATAGTCTTCATCAACAAAGCTTGATACAAATGGCCTCGCGGGATCTATCCTTTTGAAAACGGTTTCGATTTTGTCAAGCGCTTCCTTTACATTTATAGTTGGGCTTAATTTAAGGAGGAATACGCTTTGTTCTTCAGGGGAATAATGAAACATGGAAGCTCTTACAGGTTGATAGGGTGATTGCACCACCATGTCTTTCACAACACCGATCACAGTGAAGGGCTTGTCCTCCCAACGGATGACTTTACCTACGGGATCTTTTATGCCGATAAATTTTACTGCTGATTCATTCAGGATAAAAGCCATTGTATCACTTGCAAACTCCCTGGAGAAATCGCGCCCTTCCTTCAACTCCCATCCAATCACTTTGCCGTAATCATGACTAACAGCATTATTCGGAAAGTCAACACCCTGATTTGGATCTTTCCCCTCCCAATCAAACCCACCGTTTGTATTCCATACTTCCGTGGTGGGACTACCAGATGCAGCCATCTCAACGATCACACCGGCGTTCTTCAACTCGTTGCGTACGGCATCAAAATGATCATGTACCAACTTCGAGCTCGGTATCCTGAGCAATCCATCCTTATCATAACCGATCGGCCTGTGTTGCGCGTGATGGATTTGTTTGTACACCACGATGGTTCCGATGATCAGTGTCGTAGAAATCGTAAACTGCAGAACCACGAGAACCTTCCGTGGAACCGAAGCATATGGTCCCGTGCGAAATGTTCCCTTCAATACTTTCACAGGTTGAAACGACGATAAGAACATTGCAGGATAAAAGCCTGCAAAAACACCCGTTATCAGAGTGAAGCCGATGCCAACAGCCCAGAACATAATGGCCATCAACGGCAATTCTATCTTTTTGTCTGCAACCGAGTTGAAATATGGAAGAATAAGAAACACCAACAGCAATGAAAGAACAAATGCTAACGAAGAAATGAGAATGGACTCACTGAAGAACTGAGTAATCAGTTGTTTTCTGAATGACCCAACTGCTTTCCGGATCCCGACTTCCTTCGCTCTTTTCTCCGAACGGGCCGTGCTAAGGTTCATGAAATTGATACAAGCGAGGATAAGAACAAAACTGCCGATCGTTGCAAACAACCAGACGTTATCGATCCGGCCACCGGTGTTGACACCGCTCTTCCAATCGGAGTAGAGATGCCATTTACGCATCGGATGAAGGAAGACCTGAGGTTTATATCTTTTTTCATCTTCGCCTACTTTATTGAACTTAACATCTTTGATCTTCGCAGACAGCTGATCCATGTCAATGTTCTCCTTCACCATTGCGAAGGTTTGGGTGTAGTTACTTCCCCAGGGATTCTCCATTTCCTGAATCCATTTATTTTGGCTGAGATATAATGACCACGGAATGATATAGGTCAAATCTTTAAACGACGTATTATAGGGGAGGTCCTCGTAAACACCTGTTACCTTCAGGTCGACGCGATCGTCCATACGTAACATTTTACCCACCGGGTCTTCATCTCCGAAATACGTTTTTGATACCGATCGTGAAAGAAGTATCGAGTTCATGTCTTTAAGTCCGGCCCGGGACCCATAGATCATGTTAAGCCCTAACATATCACCGACTTCAGGTTCAAAGTAACTGCCTGGCTTCACGAACATCTTGTCGCCGTAGGTTAGTGTATGATCAAAGTTCCAGGACGATTGGAGTACATAAGTAAAATCACTGCCGTAAAGATTCCGGATTTCTTCCGCCATCTGAGCCGGATTGGCGGTTTGCGTTCCTATTTCCCCGTTAAAGGTCTGATGCTGCATGACCTGGGCGATTCGATCATAGTTAGAATGGTAACGATCATACTGCAATTCGTCTTGTATCCAAAGGGCGATCAGCATGGCGACGCCCATTCCAACGGATAGACCTCCGATGTTGATGAGGGAGTAGACCTTGTTTTTGAGAAGGTTTCTCCAGGCGACTTTGAAATAACTTTTGAGCATAGGCAGGATTCAACAAGTAGTATGTACAAAATACTCCAGAAATGGCCGGAGGTTGCATAATCAGGCAAGAAATTCCACGCGCTTTGCTATAATATTTTCAAAATGTGATGTTCAGCGGAACACACCAAAGGATTAGGAGAAAAGGGCAGAATTGACCCCCACAAGTCAAATTTTCCCAGGCATCTGCCCCAAGTTGCGGAGTCAATGAAATTTTAGGATATTTGAACCTTAATACCGTTTCAATTATGAGTGACAAATGGCTAAATAGAATCGCATTCTGGCTGCTTTGCATTATACCGTTGACGTCACTCGTGTTGATGAGCAAATTTAAGATTGTTGATCCCGTGTTTTTTGCTATTGGCCTAATAATATACGCGATTTATTATAGGCCTTTCGTCCACATTTACCGGTTAAAGCAACTCAGAGCAATCGAGGAGAAGGATGCCTGGAAGCTTTTTATTCCATTCTACCACAATAGGTTTTTCAAAGTCCTCTGGTTGGGATAGTAACCTCGAGAAGTAAGAAATAAAAGGGCACCACACCAAATCCAGAATTGCTGCCCTAGGTTGTCTAGTCAGTGAAATTTTAAGATCTTTCGCCTCAAACAGTTATAAATGAATGATAAATGGCTTAATAGGATAGTGTTTTGGATGCTTTGCATTATACCATGGGTATCTCTTTTGATGATGCTAAAATTCGAATGGATTGATTCCGCGTGGTTCACTATCGGCTTACTATTGTATCTTCTTTTTTATCAACCTTTCGTTCAAATTTACAGGCTAATGCAACTCCGAGCAATCGAGCAGAAGGATGCGTGGAAGCTTTTTATTCCGTTCTATCAGTCACGGTATATCAAGACCCTTTGGTTGGGGTAATAATCTGATAGGGTAGAAAATAATATAGGGGCGTCGTAATTGTTGCCCTTTTTGCTTTATATGAGAAGATGAGAATGTGAGAAGGGAAGAATAGACAAAATGAGAGTAGGGAAAGGGGCTGTATGTACAGACCTGACCACATCCGCTCCTAAACTTCTCAACTTCTAGCTCCTAACTTCTTCATCAAATGACAGAGCTGATCATTCTTTGCGTAGCTTCATTTCTTACCTCGCTGCTGACATTTTTTTCAGGCTTCGGACTTGGTACTATCTTAATGCCAGTCTTTGCAATTTTCTTTCCAGTTGAACTTGCTATTGCACTAACCGGTGTGGTTCATTTCCTAAATAATATTTTCAAACTATCGCTGGTGGGTCTTAAGGCGGATAAGCAAGTAGTAATTCGTTTTGGGATCCCCGCATTTATCGCTGCTTTCGCCGGCGCCTGGGTGTTGCTCCAGATGACTGACATGAAGCCACTTTATGAATATTCTATCGGTGACAAGGTCTTCACAATTACACTTTTGAAACTTGTTATTGCCGTGCTGCTTATTTTCTTTTCTATTATGGAAGTCGTTCCGTTTTTGAAGAATGTTCAGTTGGCAAAGGACAAGCTCATTATTGGCGGAGTTCTCAGTGGATTTTTCGGGGGACTCTCCGGACATCAGGGCGCGATGAGAAGCGCATTTCTAATTAAGGGCGATCTTGACAAGGAAGCATTTATTGCTTCAGGAATTGTGATCGCATGCATGGTCGACATTTCGCGATTGAGCATTTATATCACCAGATTTTCAGACGAAGTATCGAACGGCAATATTTTACTGGTGATTGCCGCGACCGTTTCAGCTTTCGGCGGAGCATACCTTGGCAATCGACTATTGAAAAAAGTGACGTTAAAAGCCCTTCAGGTTCTGGTGACAGTGATGCTCGTCGTCCTTTCTATCTTGCTTGCATCAGGTGTGATCTAACACGGCTTCCGACTATCTTGTTTTAATCTTATGAACCTCGTTATATAAGTTCTGGTTGAGGTTGGTTTTTGCGACAGAATCAAAACCAAATGCGATCAACGATACAATTCTTGAACTGTTCTTTGCTCCAACATGCGCCCTTCCAAAATCCACGACGAAATCCTGGTAGTGCGAATAATTACAGATATTTCTCAAAAAGGGCAAGATCAACCCGGGATTCTGGAGTCTGCTGAAGTTCTTTTTACTAATGATACTTTTTCTTCCAGCATTTTTACGCATTTCCTTATAACGCTGAAGGCATTTTTTATGCTCGTCTTTTGGAACGTATAAGCCTGAGATGTACCATTTCTTCTTTTCGTCAAGCAGCTTTCCAAGGTTATCCTTGTCGTCGCTCCTCTCTTGCAATTCCGCCATGATGTTTTTATCAAGCTCGTCCTTTTTGGTAAGTAAAAACTCGTTAAGCCCGTTAACGTCAAATCGGTCATGTGCCATCCTGAGAATATTGACATAGTCTCCGTAGGCAGGATTGTCCTCTTGTAATTTATATGTGTCCTTACCACAGACGAAGGCTTTGTCTTTTTTGAATTTCTCTAAGCGCTCTTCATAGATTTGCTTGTGACTCCTTTGGAACATCTTATCAATCTTCCGCGCATAGCTGATCAGTGCATCCATGTTCATCCGCACGCCGCCTGCGAGATTTAGGTAATTGTTATAAATTTTTCCCGGGCTCGGCCCAACCCCCATCACCTCATCCGGTATCGTAAAGCTGAGCAGGTCATTTGGATCATTGAACGCGACTATTTCGAATGATGACGTGGAATCGTTCACAAGATTAATGAGCGACCTGTATGTTGCTTTGTAGAAATCTCCGTAGCTGATTGCATTATCGTGGTCGTTGCTTGATTCATCATTTAGCGGAACATCCTTCAAAGCAGTAATAATAAGTTGATTGGTGAGCATAAACCATGTTTTGGTTCGGCGCTGAACGGAATCTACATAATTATCAATCCCTAGATGCGAATCGATAAAATCGAGAAGGAGACGTGACCCCAGACTTCCACTCATGTAATAGGTATTTGTCCGATGACCTATGTTTGCAGACCTGAAATCATTCTCCATCGCGTGGAAAGCGGTGTCTAGCGTTGTCTCAACTTTACTTTTGTATTGCTGGAAAGTTAGTTCGATATCCGCAAAGCCGTCGGTGATCATCAACTTCTTTATCATTTTGGGTACGACGGAGCTTTCATCGTAAATGGAAGTTGAGTCCAACCACTGTTTTGCAGGCTTGGTTATGCTGGATAGGTACACATTATAAATGATCAACCGTTTCCCATAGACACCTTTGAATTCTGTAATCTTTACGGTGCCGGGGCGGTAGCTGCTGGTAAGCGGACCCAAATTGTCGCAAGATTTTCCTTCCGCGCACTTAATACGGTAGCTGACGGGATTTGAGTAGAATCCCAACGACTTTGCAATTAATCCTGTGAGTTCATCGAAGTGGTCCGGTTCCTGATTCCTCACGCCATGAACTGTCAGGAGTTGGGTAAGTTCATTGTTATTGACTGAAGATTCGATTCCCTCAAATGATCTGCTTAATAAGGGAACAATGGAATCAGTTAATGCATTTGTTTTTGCATTCTTGACTTGGACCAGCACGGTATCCCTGTATTCGGACGGAATTGAGAACGGCAGGATAGACGCCTGGAGCTCAAGCTTTCTCTTGACTTTCGAAACCCCTCTTTCTGCCGCCTTTGCTAAGAACGCAGCTAAGAATTTTCTTTTTTCAACAGTGGGAGTCCTATACTTCTTTCCGCCATCCCACATTTTATTAAGACAAACGAAACCGTACTTTGATCCTTCGGACAAAGCACCCATAATGCGGTAATCGTTGCGCGAACGGTTTGCGGGCGCTTTCAGGTTCAGTAGCAGATCCTGGGTATTTTTTTTCTGATCAATAAAGTTCAGAAATACTTCTGATGCCTTAGGATTTTTCAGTCGCGGCATTACGAGATCTGTGGTCTTCTTTGGATCAAGCTGCCAGTATTCGGCTGTATTTACCGAAACGTTCTTTACCGTAATTGCTAGATTGTGACTTGGTGGCAGCCGATATCCGAATGGATCATTTGGATCATAAAAGGAAACAAGCTCAATTGAAAAATAATTGCCCAACCTCCTGGTCTTCTCTTTACAGAAGTTAGTGATCGCCCAATACACCTGCGCGTCAAGTGAATCGGCACGGGCCGGATCATCGGGACGTAATGTGAGTAGGCTGGTAAAAGGAAGTTGATTGGAGATCAGAAAAACTTTTCTTATGTCATACTCACGTTTAAATTTTCTTTCTGGAGCCTGGTCAACATATTCATTCACCTGGATGCCGCGGACTGTCTGATCGGCCAGGTGTTCCTTTTTAAGGGCGGCGGGTTTATATTCTCTGCTCGCAAGCTCAAGCTGCAATGCTTCAAACATGATTTGAATCCCGAATCCCCCGCCAACAACAACGACGTCACCAGAAATTTTTTCAAGTGACTGCAGGAAAGCTTCATGTAGCTGTACTTTGTATGAAGTATTGAGATATAATGCGAGATCGCCGAAGACGTCAATTAGAAATTCTTCTTTCGCAAGATTTGAAAATCCAGTGCGGTACTCAGTTTCGTGGTAGTCCCGGATAAACTGTTTCGCAGGCCTTGTAATTGGGCTCCAGAAGATGAAATAGAAGTTTACAATTTTGTCCGGCTTCGCATCGGCAAATTCCCAATGATATAATTTGGACTTTTCGAAGCCTAGTATATGGTTTGCAGGATCGTTGGTTGATTTTTGTTCCAAGGTTATGGCTTTCTTGGGATGTACAAGCTTAAGTCCCAGCTTATAAGAAAGCCGCTCCACCAAAAAATCAAAATGAGTGGTGTCTTTTTCAGTCAGGCCGTGAACAAGAACAATGCTAGCTGTGTCTTTGGCCTGATCAATGAAATCACGAAGGCCGCTGAATTCCGCATCAGCGTACATTGTGGGATTTGGTGTTTGATATTCGAGATTGATTTTTTCCCTGACCTTCTTTACGGCAAATCGGAAACAGGACGTAAGCGAAAGCATAAGAATAAACATCAAAGCGCAGATTGCATTTCCTGACAATCGTTTCATGGCTGATTTAATCTTAGATTTTTCCATAGTATCAGATTCTAAGGAATGTCATCTTATCGTTTCTGCATTAATGGAAATGGAGATGAACGAATTTGTTTATTCCAGAATGTCTTGTGTATGTCGGATGTTGATTCGAAAGTGGCTTTCATGCGGCGGTATTTCCTGGATGCTTTAAATTTCAGACCGCCCTCTGTCGGCGTCGGCAGGACAACATCCTTCTGCTTGATAAAATCAATGCGAGTTGGAACGAAAAAAACTTTATTTCTCAAGGCCTCATCAACATTTATTTCGCTTTCCAGAAATTCGTTGGGTATCTTTATTTTTTCGATTTCCTGCCTGATGTTGGCAGTATCATAGTCGCCCCACCGGTATTGTATTCTATGTAGGATTAATGAATCTTTAGCAGTAGACATCTCCCAAAACGAGGAGCTGTACAGGTCCTTTGAAAAAAATTTGATGCCATCTATTTCTCCGCGGCCATTTGTTCTGGTCTTTCCAAACCGGATTGTGTTAATATCATTGATGTTAAGAACATTCCTCTCGTATGATGAATAATGTTTCCTGTTCAGATCTGGCTTCATCGCCATATAGATCGCAGAATGAAGAGAATCACTCAGCATGAGAAACTGAACCTCGAGCAGATCTTCCCTTGTCTTTTTGGGGATATTGGTTTGAATCGTTTTTTCTTGTCCCGGTTGTTCGTCACGGAACACTTCTCGTGTGTAAAAGCGATATAGCGTATCAATCTTGATAATACCGGGAATAGAGTTAGTCTTGCACCCAGTGAAAGTCACGACAATCAAGCAAATGATGATGGCGTGCGTTTTCATTTGGTGTAGGAAGTTGTGTAGTTCTGAAATCCGGCTATGCCAATCGAAACAAAAGGAGCATAAGGCGTGACGTGAAAGGAATGGGAACCTACGCGGTGAAGCCAATGCTGGATGTCGAGGTTATCGTAATTGTATGCCGCGATGTATGCCCCGAAATGATCACGTGGATTTGATAACGTGAGAGTCCATAAGCTTTTATTGAAATAATCCTGCGTCGTATCTTTATAATTCACAAACGCAAAATCCAACTCGCCGCTTGCTTCGAAAGCGTTGTTCGTATAACCTGTGAATTTGTGAAAACTGAGCTCGACACTACTGATTAATGTGTTCGTGTCCCCATGGTAGCTAAAGAGTACCCCACCGGTATAGTATCGGTCACGACGATCACCCAAAAATGATTCGTGGATGGGAGTTCCTCCATCGTTGTAGTAAGAGAGCTGAGCTGGACCAACGTGAAGGTTGATGAAGCCGACTCTTTGATTGCGTCTGTTAGCCCCGGTAGTAAAAATCAGATTCGTTCCCAAAGAAATCGAATGATCAAACGGATTTTGCAACGGAGGAAGTGCGAAGTTGGAAAAGAAGTAAAGAGGAACGTTCCGATATTGAAGTGTTGACTGGTTACCCTCATACAGAAGGTTATTCAGGCCAGCAGTTATGGTCATACCCCAAATAAGATCGAATATCGTTCGACTCCCTTCTTTATAGCCGGGGCCTTGAGATCCCAGGCCGCCATTATAAAGTAAGAGTTCACAATGTAAAGACGGATGCACATTTGTTACAGCAAAATTAGAGCTGACTCCACCAGTAATGGCTAAGCGGTAAAACAATGCAGGAAGCTTACTTTTCTTCGGCTGACTTGATTTCCCTTTGGCCGCGTAGAAGGGAATGTCAACAACGAGACGGGCTGAGACTCCGTACTGTAGGCTAAGGTCTTCGTACGTTTGCTCCTGAGCGTGCACTGGCAACCGGACGGTGACAACAAAAAGTAGAACCATGGAGAGCATCCTCTTCGTGATGTGTAATAATGTGCTTTCATTACCCCAAAGATTTGGCATACATTTCATTATTTCTAAATTAGTTCAGTGACGACCCTATCGTCAGACCATTCCATTTTCCTTGGTTTTAACCTCAACTGTTTTCTGAATAGTCTGCGATTGCGAACGTGGGAAGAGAGTGAGTGTGTGAAGGTCCTGGCCTTAAATATTCAACGTATGATCAACATGTATTCGAATAGCGATTCCACTCGGGCAGGATCAGAATGGATCAGGTGGGTTAGGGAATCAACAAATGAATTTAAACATTTTAGCCTTTTTCACGCGGCGTGTGAACGAAATTTTTTTGCGCGATCACATGTGCATGTTACTTTTCCTAGCAATACATTCTTACTTTTGGTATATGGAAAACAGGGGGCTGCTCTTTATTCCCGATATAAGTGGATTTACCCGGTTTGTGACAGAAATGGAGATCGAGCACAGCCGATTCATTATCCAGGAGTTGCTCGAAGTGCTTATCGATTCCAATGAACTCGGCCTCGACGTATCTGAAATCGAAGGTGATGCAATTCTGTTCTATAAGTTTGGCACTGCACCTTCGAATGATGAGATCTTCCGGCAAGTCGAAAAGATGTTTTGTTCATTCCATCGGCATCTTAAAAGTTACGAGTACAGACGATTTTGCCAGTGTAAGGCATGTGTATATGCTATTGACCTTTCGCTTAAAGTGATCACCCATTATGGGGAGTTCACAGGCTATGCCGTAAAGACATTCCAGAAGCTCATTGGAAAGGATGTTATCGTGGCTCATCAGCTGTTAAAGAATAATATTGCTCAGCATGAGTATTGGTTGGCAACGCCAAACCTGATAGGCAACAATCCGGAGCTCTTTAAAGAATGGATGAAATGGAGCGAAGGTGACAAAGAAACGGAAACGGGCAACATTCACTTCCACTATGCGCAGCTCAGTGAATTGAAGAATGAAATTGAACACGAACCACCTCCCTCGCTGGAGCTGAAAAAGAAGATCAGATGTTTGTCGCTAACAAGGGAGTATGATAGAGACATCAAGACATTATTTTTTGTAACGGCACACTTTGAATTTCGAAATCAATGGTTCGAAGGTGTGAAAGAGATCGAAGTGGATCATTTTATTCCCGGAGTCGGCTCAAAACATCGGTGTATACTTGAGAAGGAACAGCAGATTCTGATCACGACAAGTCTTTCTTATGATCCTGAAACAAGGATCGTCTTTAGCGAAACAAGCGAAAAGGGAACGCATGCTGTGTATTATATAATTGAACCACTATCCGAACAACGATGCCGGCTTACTCTTGATTTTTATGTTCCAAACCGCCTTATGAAGTTCGTGTTCGATCTTTTCATGAAGAAAAAATTCGATAGAGAAATGCGGCACTCAATGGAGAGGCTTGATAAGGTCGCAATGGGCATTGTGCTTCCAGTTGAATTTTGATCCGCACCTTGTATCGAATACTTCGATAAACCCTCAGTTCATTGATGAATTAATTCTACATTGATCGGAAGAAACCTGTAGGGAATAGGGAGAGAACTTCATCCTTTCATTGGCGGCGCTCTGTTTTCACGACCACCTCACCTGGCACGATATTTTAGCATCTTTTCGTCGGACAATGAATGATTCGCGATGAAGCTGCTGATTACCTGTATGATTCCGTTGTTTGTTACTTATTGCCTGCCGCTTTCGGGGCAGGATCCTGTGAGGAATGCATACAAAAAGAATGAAGAAAAGGCAGACAAAGACCTCGTCGATAAAGATGTTGCTGAATTTCTTGTCAAAGCGGCTGAAGGTAGGATCATGAACATTAACGAGGGGAAACTTGCTGTGCTTAAGGGATCAATCAGCGAAGTAAGGAATTACGGGCAACTCATGGTCAGGGACCAGTCATCCATGCTGGACGAAATCAAAAAGGTCGCCGCCGAACGCAACATCACATTGCCCGATGGCGTCAGCGATAAAAAAAGAGAGGGCCAGATGGATTTGTCGGAAGAGGCCGGGAAAGATTTCGACGAAAAGTTCATTAAAATGATGGACACGGGTCTCGAGTATGACATCAAGTTGTTTGAAAAGGCGAAGGGTATAGACGATGCGGGTGTAACAACCTTCGTCGAAAAGTATCTTCCAGTTATACAATCGCACCTCGAAAAGCTACAGCAGGTGAACACTTTTAAATGACATTTATGTTATGCGGTGCGATATGCAATCCGCACCAGGACGCCCTGCGTGAGTGTTGCAACCATAACAGAAATCCACAGCGTTATATCATTTGCCGCGTAGAGACTCCAGGCAATTGCAGCCATTGCAATCAAAGTTATTAGGATAAGGAGATTCCAGTTTTTTTCACCAATACTTCTTTTGATGGACGATGATTGTTTCCAAACTTCTTTCACCATAGGAATGTACCCCATCATGATAACAAGGATACCTGCGAGATCCATTTTTGAAGGGCCGTGGGTCGCAGAAAGCTGTATCATCATCAAATCGTTTTCCTCCGGCCAAGCCAGGATCAGTAGACCGAAGATCAATAGGGCAAAATAGACCCAAAATATTCTTTTCATTCCCGAAGGGGGCAGATTTTGGAAAGTTAACCAAAAGTTGGGTGCATTTGCCGCTGGAAATTCACAAGTTTATTGAAGAAGAAAACCGACAGGGTGCGCCAAATTGTAGAAGGATATCCCCTATATTTGACCGTCGTAATCGATATAGTGGCTCCAAATCCGCCTGCCATTTACAGGCCTGTTTATTGTTGAGTTTTTTGCGGTCCATAAACTGAGCTACATGGTAAGTATTGTTTTGGTTACATATAATAGAGCCTCCAGGCTAAAACTGTCGATACGGGACATCTTAAACCAAACCTTCAAAGATTTCGAATTGATAATTTGTGATGACTGTTCGACGGATTCAACCGAACAGGTATGTCGTGAATTTGAGAAAAGGGACAGCCGGATCCGGTATTTCCGTCACCCGGAAAATATCGCAATGCCCGCTAACTGCAACTTCGGGATTACACAAAGCAATTTTGACTACGTTGCCATTCTGCACGACGGGGACCGATTTAAGCCCAGCCTGATTGAACGGTGGTACACAGCGATTTCGAACAATGATTCGGTGGGATTCGTCTTTAATTCTATCGGCGAAACGGACGCGCAAGAGAAACTTGTTAATTCATGGCATGAATTTGATGAAGGAGTTGTGAGCAGGGATGATCTCTTGAATGGCACTTTTTTCAGACGTTGGAAATTTGATTCTCCTGTTTACGGACAAGCAATGGTGAAAAAGTCGCTCCTGGAGGAACGTGGATATTTGAGTAAGGAATATGGTTTTTATTCCGACGTGGACCTTTGGATGGATATTCTCCACAGGCACGACGCATATTACTGTGCCGATACGTTGATCACGGGTCCAACAAAAGATCTTCAGCCGCGACTGTTCGACGATCATCTCATAAATCATTTCCTGTTGATGTTCAGCATGCAGCTGAAACATCGGAAGAAGGAATTTCATAACAGACCGATCGCGTTATGCCGGGAATTGATACTATTGATGTTTCAGTCCCTCTTTTTCCTTACGTATTGCCTGTTGCTTATTGTGAAGAATTACTCGTTACGATCCTATACCGATGCAGGCAAGCTTCTTCGTCATAATTTGTTTCTTTTGATTCCCTGGACCATCATTCTCGTATTTTATCCGATACTATATCCTGTGCTTCGGCTGTTTACAGGCGTTAAAACCTTGGTCGCTTATAAAAGAGAAAAAAAGGAGCCCGCACCTTGGTTGAGTTGGTTTTCAAGTAGATATTGACCACCGCCATTTCTAAATGTGTCTTCCCCCAACGAGTGTCATCCAGAGCGGCTTCTCTTTTTATTAAGTCGTACTCGCAAAAAATGGAAGCACGAACTTGCTGCAAACTTCTCGCTCTCTCGCGAAGGAACTGTCTAATGAATGGCGGGATTTCTTGTTTAGCGCTATGGCACAAACGTCCGATAAATCCTTCGCGTGGAGGATTCATTGGTTGTAAGCTAGTCTGCAAAACCCATTCCGTATGCGCAGTTGTCTGATAAGGAATCAACCGCTCTGGATGACATATTAAAATTCCTTTTTTGCTGTCATCCAGAGCGTCTTCGCGTTTTACTAAGCATTGCTCCCAAGAAATGGAGGTATGCGCTTGATACAAAGAGCAGCGTTATTGCGCGAAGGAACTGCCCAACGTAAAGAAGCTTAATAATAGCATCGCACAAACTTCCGACAGATCCCTCGCGTGAGGATGCACCTTTTCCAAGGAAGCAGGTGCTTCCATTTCGGGTGACCAGGTTTTAATAGAAGAGTGCGCGCTCTGGATGACAACTATAAAAAGGCGAATGAAAACCATAAAAAGAAGGATGCTTCATCCTCCGATTTTGCATTACTTGTGTATGTTAATGTGAAAATCCTCGTTCATGGAATTTCACCTTGCTCAGTTGAATATCGCCCGGATGCTGGCGCCTATTGATAGTCCCGTTATGGCTGACTTCGTTGCAAATCTCGATCGAATAAACGGCATCGCCGAAAACAGCACAGGGTTTGTCTGGCGTCTTAAGGACGATTCTAACAATGCTACCTCTATTCGGATCTTTGACGATGACTTTCTCATCGTGAACATGTCAGTGTGGCAAAATGTTGATGCGTTGTTTCAATATGTATATCAGTCCGGCCACGTTGAAATTTTCAAGCGAAGGACCGAGTGGTTTGAAAAAATGCCTGAAATGCATATGGTATTGTGGTATGTTCCCGTCGGTTCTACCCCCTCCGTTGCAGACGCCGTCGAAAGATTAACGCATTTGCGATTGCAGGGCGAAACACCTTATGCATTTTCATTCAAAAAAAGATTTTCGTCTGCGGAAGCTGAGCAATGAGCAATTAACAGTGAGCAATGAACAATGAACAATGAACAATGAACCATTAACAATACCTCTGTCACATTTTTGGTTACGAGTTACAAATTGTGAGGCGTTGTCGGCAGACAGGTGTGGGTGAACTCCGAATGTCGAAGTTAGTTTGGTGCCCTATCCCTTATACCTTAACACCTCTTTCCTCATTTCCGTCATCCCCTGCGCCTTTTCCCCTTCCAGCCACATAAAATCCTGCCACCGGGGCAACCATTCTTACAAAAGGATTGTAATGGTTATTAAAAGAAGCTCCTTTGGAAGATTTTACAAAGACCTTATTGGAGGGCTGCCTTCGTGGGCATCGCGAGAGCCAAAAATTGCTCTACAAGGAATTCTATGGCTATGGCATGAGTATCTCCCTTCGGTATGCCAGTAACCGGGATGAAGCTTCAGAAATCTTAAACGATGCATTTATGAAAATTTTCAGCAACCTCAAGAAGTTCGATTTGACAAGACCTTTCAAGCCATGGCTGAGAAAAATCTTTGTAAACACTGCCATCGACCATTATCACAAAAAACAACGGGAGATCGAGGTCGAAGAAATGGATGTCGCAAAAAATGAAAGCGACACTGAAAAAATTCTCTCTGGGATTTCTTACCAGGAAGTAATCGGACTATTGCAAAAACTACCCCCGGCTTATCGCACTGTATTCAACCTTTATGTGATTGAAGGTTACACGCATGAGGAGATTGCGAACCTGTTGAACGTTGCAGTCGGTACTTCAAAATCCAATTTATTCAAGGCTAAAGCGCAGCTAAAAATACTTTTATCGGATTATTTCGAATCGGACTATGCCAGAACGCGGTAACGATAGACTGGAAAGTTTCTTTAAAAAGGTATCCGGCCGTCCCGACATTTCCTACAATGAGGAAGATTGGAAAAGGTTGGAGGCGAGACTGGCTGCAAAGGAAGCTCGTTCTTCCATCGTAAGGAGGAATCGTAATCGTATTTCCGGAGCATCGCTCTTAGCGGTTCTAATGCTGGGCAGTATTTACTGGCTAACACAGCCAGGTCGTGACCAAACTTCCGCAGCTGCGTTCGAAAATCAAGAATCAATCAACTCTTCCACTGTTTCAGATGCCAAGCCAACTTCCTCATCTAATGTGGCAGTCGAAACAGATATTAGTGAACACGCCGAAGCTCGCGTATCTGATTCTTCTTCTCCTCAAAGCCTAAAAAAAAATAATCGCAATAAAGATATTAGCAGGGTTGGTACACAAAGGAATGATGCCGTTTCTGCAAGTTCTTCAATAGTCAACGCGACCAAACATCCTGTCGAAATCAATCAGTTTGAGTCCAGCCTTGTAGAGAAACGATCATTCGACGTTCTCGCACCGGGTTTGATAATAGCACCCAACGATGATACTAATCAAAATAATGAGATAAAGAGTTCACCTGCAACAGCAGATAAGATTAAGCAGAAGGCCACCATTGCAGATTCAGTTGTGATGGAGAAGAATGATGCGAAAGTTAAAGACGCATATGGCTCTGGTCTAACGGAACATCCTGCTTCTCCCAGGTTGAGCCTTCTGCTTTCAATAGCACCTGATTTCAGTACGGTCGCGTTCGATTACTATGCGGATCCGGGCCAGTCATTCGGACTGATGCTCCACTATCATGTGAAACGCTCGTGGAGTTTTTCCACCGGTGTGGTAAAGAGCTTCAAGAAGTATGTTGGGGATGGCGAAGACTACGCACCACCCAAAGGTTACTGGAGAAATAACACAAATGGCATTATACCCGAGACTATTGATGGCTCCTGTAATGTGCTCGAGATACCGGTCATGATCCAGTATACAATAGCCAACAAAGGCAAGAGCAGGTTTCTGGTTGGCGCCGGCGCCTCAAGTTACATTATGCTGAATGAGTCATACAAATACAATTTTGAGCAGCCCAATCCAGGAGCGAAGAAGGGATGGAGTTCAAAAAAATCATCCACTATGTTTTTTAATGTGATCAACGTTACGGCAGGATTCGAGCATCGAATCTTTCCGGGATTTATGATGGGTATTGAGCCTTACTTGAAAATTCCAATCGAGGGCGTTGGATGGTCCGAACTGAAACTTTATAGCGTCGGGGCATCCTTAACCTTGAGATATATCATACTAAACCAAAAGAATCCATCTGTGGGTATTCAAAACCACGGACCTGGCTAAAAGGAATCCATCAACTACCAGAATGCAAGTACCTAAAGCAATGACCCACGTCAGTGAATGTTACAACTATGTGCAATAAATCTAAAAGACCATGAAAAAACTAATAAGATCCTTGACAGTATGTTGCCTTTTGGCAATGGGACTAATTTATCTATCGGGTTGCGATGATGATGATGATCCTCAATTGACCGGCGATAGCAAAACCTATGACCTCGGACCTGTATCGAACCAGTCCATAAGCGGTACAGTTACGTTTGCTGAACGCGAAGACGAAATGGTGGTGATTACGATTGAGCTCGACGGGCTTACGGCAGGCGGATCTCATCCAGCTCACATACACGCGAACACAGCCGCGGAGACAGGAGATATCATTTTGGATCTCAACGCCGTGGATGGCTCGACGGGCAGAAGTGAAACCATCGTGAACGCTTTAAATGATGGAACTGCACTGACCTACGAAGACTTGCTTTCTATAGATGGCTATGTAAACGTGCATGAAAGCTCGTCGAATCTGGGTACTCTTATCGCGCAGGGCGATGTAGGGCAAAATGAGCTTACTGGTGACACTGAGGAATACGCGCTTGGTCCGGTTTCGAACCCAGCTATAAGCGGCGTGGCCACTTTCGCGAAAAGAGTTAACGGAGAGACCCTTGTTTTGGTAGCACTTGATGGAACAAATGCTGGGGACGTACACCCGTCACATATTCACGCGAATTCAGCTGCGCAAGGTGGAGGAATTCTGATTGACCTCAATGACGTGGATGGAACAACGGGGGAAAGTCGTACGAATATCAGTCAGCGCAACGACGCTACAGCAATTACTTATGATGAGTTGATAAATTTCAACGGCTATCTGAATGTTCATCTTAGCACAACAGTGTTGGGTACACTCATAGCTCAGGGCGACATCGGGCAGAACGAACTCACCGGTGATAAAAAGGAATATCCACTGGGGCCGGTTTCGAATCCAGCTATCAGCGGCAAGGCTACACTCGAAAAGCGGAAGAACGGTACGACACTCGTCACTGTAGCGCTGACAGGAACTACAGCTGGCAACAGCCATCCATCTCATTTTCATGCTAACTCCGCAGCGCAGGGTGGTGGTATCGTGATCGACCTAAAGAACATAGATGGCACTACCGGAATTAGTCGCACCAGCGTAACGCAGTTGAATAACGGAACAGCAATCACCTATGATGAGCTGCTAAATTTCAACGGCTACCTTAATGTACACCTTAGTTCTGCCGCCCTTGGGACATTGATAGCTCAAGGCGATATTGGTCAGAATGAATTAACAGGAGATAATAAAGTTTATACGCTTAATTCCGTTTCAGACCCTGCCATCAGTGGTACTGTAACTTTTGCAAAGCGCAAGAATGGAAAGGCAATGATCACCATAAGCCTGATCGGTACAACGGCAGGTGGGGACCATCCTGCACATATACACGCTAACTCTGCGACACAGGGTGGAGGTATTGTGCTGGATCTTAAAAATGTAAGTGGCGCGACCGGCAAGAGCGTGACGAGCGCCAATGCACTCAACAACGGAACTGCTATTACGTACGATGAACTACTCACTTACAACGGATATGTAAATGTTCACTTGAGTGCCGCAGCATTGGCGACACTTGTTGCTCAGGGAAACATTGGATCAAACGCTCCTTAAACTTAACTTGAAACTTAACTTGGTTTTAATCTATTGCCGTGGAGAAAGTTCTCCACGGCCTTTTACTATGCAGACAAGAACTTCATTTGCTACTGCGTTAGCAGCATTGCTTCTGTGCGTCGGTTGTGCCGATCACAAGTTACCAGCTCCTATTACCTGCGACGATGATCCCGTGGTGTTGGAATTGATTTCCGTTGTGGATTCTGATTGCGCACTGAAAAACGGAAGTATAGAAGTTAGTGCATCGGGAGGTACGGGAAGCTATCTGTTTCGATTAAATGATGGAGCACCTCAGACGGCATCGGTATTCCTGGATGTGGGTGCGGGCGTTTACGATATCTCTGCCACCGACGATAAGAATTGCGCAGGTGTTGTACAAGCTAACGTGCAGAATAAGGATGGTTTGAACGTTACATTCCAGTCGACAGACGCGGGTTGCAAGGGATCTAGTGGAACGATCACCATTGAAGCTTTCGACGGAGTTGAACCATATCAATATAAAATTGATGGGTCTTCTTTTTCCCTGACTAATGTTTTTACTGATCTGTCGCCCGGCAACCACACGGTGGCCGTAAAAGACGATACCGGTTGCGAATTGACACAGACGATTAAGCTCAAATCAGGAATAAGTTATTCCACATCGATCGCGACCATCATCAGCTCGAATTGCGCAGTTACTGGATGTCATAACGGAAGTCAATTCCCTGATTTCCGTAATTTCCAGAACGTACAAACAAACGCAGCACAAATTAAAACGCTCACTGGGAATCGGACCATGCCAGAGGATGGAATGCTGACGCAATCGGAAATCGATATGATTGCGTGTTGGGTGGATGACGGCGCCCTTGCGAATTGAAGTCATCACTAACGAAATCCCGAGCGTGTGGTGGTGTGTGCTAGTGAGGAACAAATCTGCGAAATCAGCGTGTCTTTTGATCTGTGCGGATCAGCGGGAAAAGATTCGGTAGACCGACGCGTTTGGCAGATGATGCACCACTTGGGCCATAGGTTTTTTGAAGAGTGCCGGAATGTTTTTTTTGGCACCTTAGAAGCAGGTTCACATCCTGTCCTGTCTTCACCGTTTTTATCATTTGCCATAAAATGCTTGATCCGCTCATCGGACGCAAAATTCCTTGTACTATTTAGGCAAGTCCGCTAACTTGGGAGACCCCGAAACATCATCCATAAACCCTATTACTATGATCATTGTTCACGACATTTTTATTTGCAAACCGGGTAATGCGTCTAAGCTGGCGAAAAAGTTCAAGGACGCTATGAAAGGCAGCAACGAGCTCGTTAATATCATGACCGATATGACGGGCCAGTACAATAAAGTTGTAATGGTTAGTAAGTTTGAGAACCTTACTGAGTATGAAAAGAGCTGGGACAAGCACATGGAAAACGCCGAAGAAATGAAAAGGATGGCAGCAGCTATGGAAGGCTACCATGACATGTACCTTACTGGTTCACGTGAGATCTATAAGGTGTGGTAACGTTCGCGTAGCCACCAGTTATTTTTTTGAGATAAGGACTTTGAACTCTATTCAAAGTCCTTATCTTTTTTCGGGGAGATCAATACTTCGATTGAATTGTCCATTGTTAGGCATCTACCAGGTTCTTGGATTGATTTTATCCTCCTGTCATTGTTGCCAGGTTCGATAGCTTTTCTTAAATTATGTTAAAACCAAAAAACCCGCGCCATGAAAGCTATATGTTTTATAGTGCTGGCAGCTACCTGTTTTCAGCTATTTGCCCAGCAGCAGCCCACAGAGATTCAGTTTCCGCAGGACGTTGACAAGCTGATCCATTCGTATCAGTTTAACAAAGCAATTAAGTTGTTGGAGGGTAGGGAAGATTCACTTTCCGTGGAAGTTCTACAGCGAAAGGGAACTTGTTATCATCAGATGGGTAACTACAACGAGGCGATCACGGAGTATGAGAAGCTTGTTTCCCTCGACTCAATGCATCAGGGCGCTCTTCTGGCGCTTGGACAGATGTACGGCAAACAGAAACAATTTGCTAGTGCCTTTCTTTGTTATACCAAACTGATTGGAATGGATTCTCTCAATAGTTATTATTACAAACAGTATGGTATCGTTGCGCATCAGGCAAATGTCGTTGGAGCAGCAATCCACTATCTTGATAAGGCGTTGGAACTCAATCCAACGGATATTGAGTCCAATGCCTTGCTCGCGGAAATACTAATTAACGGTGAGCAACCCGAAGTAGCAGATATGGTGTTGACAAAAGCTCTTAAGCTTACTTCAAGCCCGCAGTTAAGCCTGTTGCTTGCAAAAGCTCAATTGGCTGAAAATAGGTACGGTGACGCAATAAAAACCACGAGTCAGCTTCTCGTGCAGGGAGACACTCTTCCGGCACACGCGAGGATTATGGGCATTGCCAATTTTGCACTTGATGAGTATGAGGAAGCAATTAACTGGATGAACTTTCTTTTGAACGCTGATACGCGGGCAGAATGGATATACTACTACATTGGCTTGTCCTATCAGAACATCAACCAACCCGATAGCGCAATTGTTTATCTGAACAAAGCCATTGACGAAGGTATTTCGGAGAACATCGGCGATTATTATGCTCAACTCGCCGCAAGTTACGAGGCGGCTAATAATTTCAAGATGGCTATAAAGTATTACAAAGCGGGTTATAACGTATCCAAGAGCGGTATATTATTATATCATCTGGCTCGCAACTACGACGTGTTTTACAAAGACAAGGAACAGGCAATCTTGTATTTCAAAAAATACCTGGAATCAGATGACACCATTAAGCTGGCGCGTGAATATTCGCGGGCACGGGTGAATCAGCTTGAATTTTATAGGTAGAGTTGTCTTGACCCCCCGACCCCCTTCAGGGGAGAATGAATTATTGAGTAAAATCCTTGAGTGCTGACTTATTGATTGTTGATTGTTGATTGTTGATTGTTATTCGCTACAAGACAGTCCCAATGCCGGAAGACAATCGCCTCACAAAAACACTCAACACTCCCGCCTACGCGAGACGCTACGTCGGGCTGGCAATATGTCAACAATCAACACTCAAATACTCGTCTTTAGAACTTGCATTTCAAGTCCCTGAAGGGGATTTAGGGGTATTAATCATCGAAAAAACATACAACATCTCCCGTCCGATCTCATCGACGGTCTGTCGATAGGCGGCTGTTTCTAGTGGAGATCCATCTGCTTTCTTCGGATCCTCATAAGTGATCGCAATACGCTGAGCAGCGCCAGGCACGAATGGACAATTTTGGTCCGCGTCAGAGCAAACCATTACGGCGGCAAAATCTTTAGATGGATTTGAAGAGTCATCGTACCTTTTTGAAAACGCTTTGATGTTATGATCACTGCTGATGTGAATAGAATACACGGGATTATTTAAATCCCTCTCAACAGTAATCTTGAAGCCTGTATGGCGTAGTGCAGCAATCACATTAGGATTGACGGCCGTCGCTTCTGTTCCTCCCGAATAATTTTTTACTCGCGGGATTCCATAGAAGTGAGCAGCTGCTTCGGCCCATACTTGTGCAATATGGCTTCTGCGAGAATTATGTGTACAGATGAAGTTTAGTTGAGCTGGCTCATTGAGATTCACCTTTTCGCGAATGTAACTGGCCAGATGGGCCAATGTGGCCCGTCTGGTTGATGGAATGATCTCAAACTTGGAAGTCAGAGATTCTATTTTTTCTTTTAGCGAGTTAAACATCTATTGATGATCTTTTCTTATGAGCAACATGTCGGCCCACAGCAACTGGTGGGTTTCTCTGCATAAACGGTCACGCTGTAAATTCCGGATTTATTGTTTTTGAAAATCTCATTATCCGCTTCGGTCAGTTCTGATTTCAACAGGTCATCAGGCAGTGTTATCACTTTTTCTTTCTGGAGTACGATGTTTTGAAAACCTGCAGATTCAATCATACGGAGATATTCATCTTTTTGTATGGCTCCGGCAACGCATCCCGCGTACATTTCCGCACTTTGCAACAGCGACTCGGGAAGATAGCCATCCACAACTATATCCGACACACTGAAGTGACCACCTTTTTTCAAAACCCTGAATATTTCTGAGAATGCTTTTTCTTTATCCGGTACGAGATTTAATACGCAATTGCTTACTATCACATCTGCAGTATTATCGGCAATTGGCAGGTCTTCGATATCGCCCAGCCTGAACTCCACATTCTTGTAGTTGAGTTTGGCTGCATTTGCTTTGGCTTTTTCGATCATTTTTGGCGTGAAATCTATTCCGATTACTTTTCCTTTTTCGCCAGTAATGGCGCGTGCTACAAAACAATCATTGCCAGCGCCAGATCCGAGGTCGATCACCGTGTCGCCGGTCTCTATCTTTGCGAACTCGGTAGGTAAGCCACACCCAAGGCCGAGGTCTGCATCTGCTACATAACCCACCAGACTGGTATAGTCGTCCGCCATGGTATTGCAACATGATAACGTGTCACAGCAACCGGTCGTTTTACCTTCATCTTCGGCGATGGAAGAATATTTTTCTCGGACAATGTGCTTAAGATTTTCGGAGGTGTTTTGTGTATTCATATTTAATTTGGTTAATCGTAATATTGCGATAATAAAAGGCAAAAAAATTTCAGCAGCAGGTCTCTACAATTGGCGCATCAAGCAGCGTCAGGAGCACCTTCATGGCTTTATTCCAGTTTTTTTGATCGATGCAATAGCAGACACCAGGCCCGTCGATATTGCCTTGAATGAGGCCTACTTTTTTAAGCTCACTTAAATGTTGAGATACCGTTGACTGAGAAAGCGGGAGATGTTCGACAATATCCCCACAGAAGCAGGACTTTGATTTTATCAAAAATTGCAGGATCGCGACTCTCGCGGGGTGACCAAGCGCCTTTGCAAACGACGCGAGTTCATTTTGAGCCTTGGTGAATTCTTCTGTCTTGGCTAGTCCCATAGTACCTTTATCGTAATATCACGATAAAGGTTTCGGATATCGCTGAAAAAGTTCGTTAATCGTTATGTCGTCTTGACCCCCCTAAAGGGGAGAATGAAGCTAGTCACAATCCTTGAGTGTTGACTTATTGAGTGTTGATTGTTGAGTGTTATTTGTCAACGCACAAGTATATCGCCTTTAGCACTTGCATTTCAAAGTCCCCTTTAGGGGATTTAGGGGTTTTGAAAGCGAAATGCCTTTAGCACTTCTCTCACATCCCCCATCCTATCCAGATCCTATTAGCATTTGGTGAAGGATCTTGCAGGACAATTAGCCGGCTTTGCGGACAAATATCCGCTGTGTGCAGATATTATTTCAGTGTCCGTTGACTTTGGTTCACCTTCATTCAAAAATTGAGTGCCTATGAAAAAGTCAACAGTGATTCTTATGCACATTGCCTATTGGTTTGTCTACTTCCTTTTTTCCGTTACAGGTTTAACAAGAGGGTTTGTTTTCGACAATGACTTTATTGCACCCCTCCTTGAAAGGATATTTTTTGGCATGGTATACTTCTACATCTCCTATTTTTTTCTCGTACCGAAGTATTTGGCAAAAAGAGAAGTAAAGACATTTTTTCGATCAGCTATTGGCTTGAGTATGCTGGGCGTTCCTTTAATATTCATATATCAATTTTTTAGGATGAGTCCACAACCAGATTTTTCCGACATTCAGGTACAATCGCAAGGAGAGGTGATATTGGTGTCAATTCAGTGGGCCTTGGCTTTTATCATTTCCACAATCATGTTCCTTATACCGGCCATGATGGGGGCGGTCTTAAGAGGCTTTATTACCTGGTATGATGAGATCCACATTAAGGAAGTTTTGATCAGAAAGAACCTGGAAACAGAGCTTGCACTATTGAAAGCTCAACTCAATCCCCACTTTCTGTTTAACACGCTCAATAATATTGACATTCTGATCGAGAAAAATGCAAGCGCTGCATCGGTCTATCTGAAAAAGCTGTCGGATATCATGCGATTCACGTTATATGATACGCAGGAAGAAAGGATTCCCTTGGAGCAGGAATTGGAATATATCAGAAAATTTATTGATCTTCAGCATATCAGGACAGCCGGTGAGTTTGTGGAACTTGATGTAAGTGGCGATCCAAAAAATTTCTCCATTGCCCCTATGGTCTTCATTCCTTTTATTGAAAATGCGTTCAAACATTCGACCAACAAGAAGATTGAGAACGCTATCGTAATTAAGATAAAGATTGCTGATAATACGGTGCTGTTTTCGTGTGTAAATGTGATTGATAAGGAACGGCCTCTGACTTCACATAAAAGTGGCCTTGGATTAGATCTGATCAGGCAGCGGTTGCAATTGTTGTATAAAGATTCGCATTCGCTTGAAATTGGAACCGTAAATGATATGTTCAACGTTTCGCTAAAATTGAATTTGAATGCGGCTTGACTGTATCGCTGTTGAGGATGAACCATTAGCCATGGAAAGGCTGAGGGATTTTATCTTAAAAGTCCCTTTTCTCAATTTGCTCAGGACCTTCGATAATGGGGTGGACGGTATTGAATTCCTAGGATCATCTCATGTTGATCTGCTGTTCCTGGATATCCAGATGGATGGCCTCTCGGGAATTCAGTTATTAGAATCGGTCCATGATAAACCGGAAGTGATTATTACCACCGCTTTTGACAAATATGCGCTCAAAGGCTTTGAGCTGAATGTATCAGACTATCTCCTGAAGCCTTACACCTTCGAGAGATTTATGCAGGCTGTTGCAAGGGTGCATGAAAAATTGAATTCCAATCAATCACAAAACCAGGCTTTCATTTTTATAAAAACGGAATACAGGTTGGAAAAAATTTTCATGGATGAAATACTTTTTATCGAAGGCCTGAGGGACTACAGGAAAATACACACCGTGGGAAAGACAATAATGACGTTGGATACGTTTGGGGACCTGGAGAAAGTATTACCGGAAAAATTGTTCTGCCGGGTTCACAAATCTTACCTTGTTTCTATCAGTAAGATTGAGTCAATCGAACGCGATCGGATCAAAATTGGAAAAAATCTAATCCCGATCTCTGATACATACAAAGAAACTTTTTACAAATTGGTTGCTCCATCGAAGCGGTAACAACTGCTCAGAATGGTGTATGTTAAACTGCGATGTACATCGCAATCCAATTATTAAGAGGTGCGTGTGGCTCGTGACTATTTGATCTTCGAAAAACTCAAAGGCGTCAGATACACCGACTCTACCTTCTCTACAATCTTTCCGTCCTTCTCTGAAGCATCTCTTGCCGCGACCCATACAGGGTCTGCGCGAAATGCGTCCCATGACTTCTTCGCCTCATCCTGATTCTTATGAGCAAGCATGTAGACAAGCTTTGGCTGCGCCCCTGCTTCCTCGACAGTGTTGAAGTACATGAGATTTTCCATTCCTTGTTTCTCAAAAAGCTTTAATGTGTGGTCCTTAAAGCGTGTTGTTAGGTTTGGTAGCCGCCCTGGTAAACAGGTGTAAGTTCTGAGTTCAAACAATCTGCCGTCGCCTTTACCAGGTTTGAGCTTTGGCATGATCTCCGATGCAGTCATTTGAACGGAAACTATTGATTCTATGATCTTACCGCTTTCTTCCGACTTGCTCTGGACTTCTTTCCATTGGGGGTCTGCTCCAAAGTCGGCCCATGACTTCTCGCGAGCCTCCTTACTTGGAAATGCCAGTATATAATATAGAGCGTTCTTTTCGTTGTTCGTAGGCAGCCAATATCCAATGTTCTCCATACCATGTTTCTCGAAGATCTTGGTGGTGTGATTCTGGAAACGCTGGATCAACGCATCCAATCGCCCTGGCTGGCAGTAGTAGATGCGCAATTCAAAATAACGACTGTCTACTTTCTGAGCTGAAAGACTCGTGAAGGCGAAGAGCATAAGGGTGAAAAGGAAGGGTTTCATCTGGAAGTGGTTATGGTGAGCCTAAATTAATAATCTTTTGCTCCAAAATTGCATGAGGGGCAACGTTTTGACTAGACGGATAAAATGTGGTTAATCCTTCTTCGCTGTGTCGTTGATGGCTTTCAGCAGAGAATTCTGATCATTCGTGTCCTGAGAAATTTCCCAAATCATCACACCCGCCATTTTTTGTTTCAGTGCAAATTCTGTCTTGGCTTTGATGGTATTGATTCCATTATAATAGACCGAATCATAAAAATCTCCGTTAGGATCAGCTCCAGCTTTCACAAGATCTTTGTAATGTGTCAGTTTCCCACGCGGTTTGCCATAGAAGGGCAGACCCAATACTGCTTTTTCCGGTGGAAGACCACGTTGCTTAACCCAATAGTTGTAAGATTTCTCGACAAGGCTATACGGCGAATGAGGAATATACTGTCCTTTATCATCGTCATATGTCATCAGGTTCAACCAGTCGACGATGGCGAATATTTCCTTTTTCGTTCCCTCACCCTGGTTGCCGTAATGCACCACGGCAGCGGTGAGCTTTTTGTTTTTTGCGTGTAAAGAGTCGCCAAGTTGTTTCATGAGCAGAACGTTGTCCTCCGCTGAACGATTTTCAATATCAGGATACTCCCAATCCATATCAACACCGTCAAGATCGAACCGCCTCACAACTTCCATTAAATTGGTGACGAAAAAATTCCTTTCCTCCTGAGATGCTGCCAACCGATGAAAACGGCTGTCGTCACCAGGGGCATCGCCCACACTCCATCCGCCGACAGATAAAAATACCTTCACATTGTTCTTGTGTGCTTTTTTTACCAACCCGATCAGTTTATCCCAATTTCGTATTGCATCAAGTCCTCCTCCGTTCTTTGCCGGAATTGCGAATGAGAAATTTATGTGCGTGAGTTTGTCAAATTGAATGGTTGCCGTATCAATACTACGGCCCGGCAGATAACCGATGACCATAAACTCCGGACTCTTGCTCGATTTTTTGGCATTCTTCGACTGTTGACAATAAGCAGTTGTTGCCGATAGCAAAAGGAAAATCAGGATGGGCGTTTTCATACTCTTTTTTATAAGAAGGTTGGAGACAAAAAGTTAATGAATTTTAACTTCTTCAACTGCCGGCTGATTAAAGATTACACGAATGGCAAGCCCCTTTTGAATCCGTTCATTCTGAGCTGTGGTCAGTTTGTCTCTGTAATGGATTGTTTGAACTTTCTAAGAATGCTACTCCTCGAATCTGCCGTGCTGCGAAGAATCTCCATCAGGCCAGAGTGATCATTTAAGCAGCACACTCTAACCGAAGCAGATTCTTCGCCCCCCTTTGAATCCGTCATTCTGAGCTGTGGTAAGTTTGTCTCTGTAATGGATTGTTTGAACTTTCTAAGAATGCTACTCCTCGAATCTGCCGTGCTGCGAAGAATCTCCATCAGGCTAGAGTGATCATTTAAGCAGCACACACTACCCAAAGCAGTTCTTCGCCGTGTGCATTCGTTGGATTGACTTTGGCTTTTCCTTGTGTTTGCACATTGACGTTTGAGTGCTTGCCACAGCTCAGCATGACGGTCTTCGGGTCGGTGCTTCTGAGCTATTCGGGGTGCATCAGATCGGAGGCTATTTTTTTGGTGCTGTAATGTGAGCTACCATACCTCCGCCGGCCGCTAGCTTCACATTCAGCTTCGTGTCCTTAGTGACATTTTCGATCGCCTCCTTGATACCATTTGGATTGCCCGTGGAATCCGTGGAATCCGTGGAATCCGTGTTGAGCTTTGCCTGGAATGTGCCGGCAGAAAGGAAAGTTAGAGGAATTGACAGTTCACGCGGCAACGTATTGGTTATTGCGCCAATAAACCAGTCCTGGTTTTTCCTGCGCGCGACGACGATGAACTCGCCGACTTTGGCATCGACGACTTTGATTTCATCCCACACGGTTGGTACGCTCTTTATAAAATCAAACCCTGGCTGTCCCTCGTACGCTTCTGGAAAATCACATACCATTCCCAAATAACTTTCCAGCACTACATACATCGCTAGCATGTGGCAACGAGTGCCAAGCATTAATGGCTTTGTGTACTGTGCCGTGAATTTATCCTGAGACACGGCTCGAAATCCGCCCAGATGATAGTCGGTGCTGCCGGCTAACATGCGCGTAAATGGTATATTGATATCGTGATCGGGAGAAAGGCCAAGCGAATCCCACTTGTTTGTCTCGTAATTCAACGTCCCTTCACGGGTGAATTCATTCGGATAAGTTCTATGCAAACCGGTGGGCTTGTACGCACCATGAAATTGAACGTGAAGGTGATGTTTAGCGGCTTTTTCTAACATCTCCGTTTGAATGTTAACCATTTCCTGATCATCGCGATCCATAAAGTCAATCATCATTCCGCTGAGTCCCCATCTTTCAAATTGTGCAAATGCTGAATCCAGTTTTGGATATAACGCTGCCCAATGAACCCACACCCTGACATCTACACCCTTTGAATGTGCATAATCACAAACCGCCTTCATGTCGAGGCCCGCAACTGGTTTGGTTACATCCGGATGAGGACCCGGTTGAAAGTTCTCGCCATCGTCCGTGTACCATTGATGATTACCATGTTCTACGATGGAGTGGTATTCCAATCCATTGCGGGCGCAGAAATCAATATGATACTGTTGCGTTATAAAGTTGTTTCCTGGTGCTTTAATCGTATCGGCAACGATATTGCCATTCCACCAGGGGAATGTTGTTTTGCCTGGCTTGATCCAGCTCACATCCTTGATCCTGTTTGGTTCGTTCAGATTTGTGATGATGTTGGATTCGATCAGAGATCCAATACGGTCACTTATCATTAGTACGCGCCATGGACTTTTGTGCGGCAGTTTACCGGCTACTTTCACTCCGGGCTTTGACGGTAGAGGAGAAAGCATAGTCCGCAGGATTCCCCGTTCTCTCACAAGGTACATGCCCGCATAATCGAGCAACGCGGCTTCCGTCATTGCGAGATATAGACCTGATGAAAATTCAAACAAGGTTGGAATGGCCATCAGCTTTTTGGGAAGCTTGTCCAGCGGCATTTTAGTATACAAACCTTCGTGTGATGTTGTATAATTTGGGAGGAACATAGTAAGTGCTGATGGATTACCTCTCAGTGTAAAGGAAGTATTTTCCTCCCGCAGCTCGAAGGTGGTACGACCGGGTATTTTGACGAACTCGTAACGGAAAGCAATTCCATCATTAAAGGCCCTGACAATGAAATTTACGCGAATGTGGTTTTCTGTTTGTTCAAGCGGTATGACGACTTCATTGAAGCGGGCCTTGACGGATTTGACCTTGCCCACCACCAGGTCATAACTTTCTTCACCATGACGCCGTTGCGGCTTACCTGATTTTAACTGGTCATTGAAAGTACCCTCCGTGAAAGTCAAGCCTATTGCTGATTGATCGACTATAATACTTTTTTTATAGGCAACGCTGTAGATTGCTATTCCTTCGAATAACTGAAATTGAAACTGAAGGTTGTTATCCGGTGATGTAAGGTCAATCGTTCGTTGGGCACTAACCTTAGGTGAGGACAGCAAAAGAATAAAAGCCCAGGCGATCAAAATGCGCATAAAAAACCGGGTAGCCGAAGAGTCCTTTAATATACATTATTTGACCGTGATTTGCATGATTGCAGGTTGATCAGGATTAGAGCCAATCCTGATCATCGTTATCAAGCTAATCCTAATCAAGCTAATCCTGCAAATCCCAAAAAATCACGGTCAACATTATATGTTTGAACGCATTTGAACTAATTTACAGACCAATAAAAAATAACAGAAATGAAATCAGGATCAGGAAGCTTAATTTGTTCAATAGCCCTTGCGATAATTTTTGTTGCGCATACTTCGAAATCACAGGACATCAAGTCCGCGGATCTTGAAGGAAGATGGGATTTGGTTATTTCAATGGATGGCAAAGATCTCCCGTCATGGCTCGAAGTTCGTCACTCCGGTGTCAACACCCTTGTAGGGAGTTTTGTATACGCTAACGGAAGTGCCAGACCCGTTTCTGAGGTTAAGGTCAGCGGTGGAAAATTTACATTTTCTATCCCCCCACAATGGGAAAAGGAAACAAATTACCTTGACTTTGAGGGAGCTGTTGTATCGGACGGACTAAAGGGAACGCTGAAGTACGTCGACAACAAGACCTATAACTGGACGGCCACACGTGCACCATTGCTGAAGAGAACAAAAGAACCGGTGTGGGAAAAACCAATAAACTTGTTTAATGGCAAGGATATGAAGGGCTGGCGGGCGATGGGAGAAAATCAATGGGTTGTGGAATCGGGGATCCTAAAGAGCCCGAAATCAGGAGCAAACCTCGTGTCGGACGCTACATTTACAGACTTTAAACTTCACGTTGAATTCCGTTATCCAAAAGGAAGCAATAGCGGCATTTACCTTAGAGGTCGTTATGAAGTACAGATCATGGATAGTAAAGGTTCAGAACCCGATTATGGATTGTTCGGTGGTATTTATGGATTCCTTACACCAAATGAGATGGCGGCAAAAGATGCCGGCGAATGGCAAACGTTCGACATTACGATCGTAGGCAGGAAAGTAACGGTGGTTGCGAATGGGAAGGCAGTCATTACCGAACAGATCATACCGGGAATTACAGGTGGCGCGCTCGACAGCAAAGAAGGCGAACCAGGCCCAATACTCATTCAGGGTGACCACGGGGCGATCGAATTCAAAAGCATCGTGATCACACCCGCAAAATAGGTTCCTAGTGTTTTAAGAATGCAGGGCACAAACGAGCACAGAGGAGGCACTCCCGATAGGTATCGGGAGATCACTATGTGAAACGCTAAAAATACGTCGTGCGCTTTGTGGTTCGTGGTGGACGTTGTGACCTGCACTAGGCAGCTATCAGATCAACTACCTAGTGTTAAGGTAAGTTTATTTTGACGGATAAGATTGAATGTTTTCACCCAGGCTGGACGTTGGTTGTTTATAGTCCAATACAAATACATTTTAACGCAAAGGATTATAAATGCATCACAGCGCCTTCCTCGGACGAAGCACGGGGAGGTTCATTCATCGTCTTATCTTGAAAACGTACCTAATTCGCAAAGGCCGCAAAGTGCAGGTCCCATGGGGCGTAGTCGCGCCTTGCTTGGATTTAGGGTATCAGAACTTTCTTTTTTCCGGAAGGTTCAGACTACCTATGACCAACCTCGCGCGACTGCAACCGATCAGAACTGCAGTCTGCGCCCTCCGCGCATTAGATACACTATCAAGTCAGGGCAAACGAGTCTCCCGCTTCTCACGAATGAGTCCTGTTGATGCATTTGCATTCCCTCTGCGGTAAAATGCATTTCTTTTCTAATTTCAAAAGCTCCTTCTTCGAAGAGGCTCACCGTCTGAGTCAAACGTCATTTCAACCTTAACATAGCAGTAGATTATTTGTTGCTCCACTAGCCTAGCACCCTATGTAGCTAAGCTCATTCTCAAGATTTCGCCTGGCTGATGACTCATATTTGTCCATGAAGAATGAGGTTTTAAAGATCGTCTGCATTTCGAGAAAGTGAAGTAAAACCTTTTTCCGTCCCGGATTATAGAGGAAGTCAGGATAGATGGAATATTCTTTCCTTATTTGATTGGCATATATCCGATAATCGGCTGAACTACTTCCCAGTATAGAAAGGTCTGCATCCGTAAAAAGGTCGATCTCGTCATCTACCTGTTCGTGTCGTTTCGTGGCAAGAATGAATTCCCTGCATCGAGCAAGAGCTTCCTCGGGAACGACGATCCCATGAAGACGTTTTGCGGCGAGCTCTGCACTCTTTTCTTCATTATTGCTCTTTGATGCTTTATAAACGATGTCGTGATAAACCACTGCAAACACCACCACGTTCCAATTTGTAAACCTCGCCCGAACAGGCAATAATTCCGATATCAGATTCTCGAGATGTAACATGTTGTGGTAATGGCGTGATGCATGGGAATACTGCTCTTCAATTTCTTTCCACAGCTTCAATGTATTATCCCCTGTTGAACTATAGTTGTTAACCGCATCGAAGAATTCGTCCCTGATCATAAACCCGCTGAAATCGGATAATGCAAATTCTGTAGTTATATTCGATTCAATGTAAATCAAAACGATCGTACAATGAAATTCGCCGTGGTTGTTTTCATGCTCGTCCTTTCGACGATCGGATATCTACAGCAGTCGAAACCCATCGTGGTGCAGAATGCTTATTTCCCAAAAGCCGGCAAAGAAAAGGAAGTGTACGAATGGCGATTGCATGCGTCAGACGTTCGAGAGAAGCTGGGGTTGCCAAAGGGTAGGGTCTTGCGCAGAATTTCCGTCCCGACAACTATCGGGAGCAATGGTTCATACGTCATCTGGGAGTGTGAATACAGCTCAATGGAAGAACGTCAAAGGGATGTGGAAAAATTGGATCAGTCGGAAGAATTCAAAAAAGTCCAGGAGCACATGACTACTCTTTTAGATAAATTCGAAAGGACTGTGTGGGAGGTTAATTAACTGTTCATTCACAACCAAAACTTGCTAATTATGCGATCAATCGTTCTTATCCTGATGGTGATGGTATTGTGTTTTGCGTGTGGGACAACTACGGTTGATCAAAAAAAGATGATCGCGGAGAGCCGGGATTCCTTTAACCTTGCCATCGCCAGCCACGATACATCAGAAATGGTAAAGTATTGGATGGACGACATCACTATCATCACTTCCCGAAACACAAGATTCGTCGGCAAGGATCAATATGCTGCGGGCCTGGCACAGGAGTTCAACACAAAAAAAGATGTGGTCTACATCCGCACGCCTGAAACGATCGAAGTATTCCCTGCCTGGGAAATGGCAGCCGAATCTGGTCGCTGGATTGGATCCTGGAAAAGTGGTGATGAAAAAATTGAAGTCACTGGTACTTATTACGCGAAATGGAAAAAACTTAACGAACAATGGTTGATTAGTGCTGAAGTCTATACTCCATTGAAATGTAAGGGCGGTAGCTATTGTCTGGATGTTCCAAAATGAATGACCTAGCATTCAAACAAGGAGATTTTTGCAACATGCGAATGCAGGGTCACGATGGACACTAAGTTTGCACAACGACCGCGTGCGCTAAAACTATAGCGGTGGTGCTCCTGAACGTGACCTTTCAACCATGTGATTATTAATGCAGGTCACAAACGCCACGAAGAACCACGAAGGCCACAATGCATTGCTCCACTAGTGCTATCAACTAAATAAAATAATCCCGTCTGCAGCCCCTCCCGATATATCAGGATCGGGGTCGAGACGGGATTTTTATACCATCGACCACTTACCACATACCACTTACCACATACCACTTACTACTTACTACTTACTACCTACTACTGCGTAATCTTATAAACTTTTCCGGACGCCACTGTTCCTCCGTTAGTAAGTACGTATACTTCGCCACTCTTATCTTGCCCAAATCCTAGCACATATTCATTCAATTCATTGTTTGTGCCGGTGCCTACTTCAAGCTTTGAATAATTCCATGTACTGCCAGTGCGATCAGCGGCAAACACAGCTCCGTCGGCCGCATCTGACTGCGTAAGCACACCAAAAATGTACTTACCGCTTAGATCAGGAATAGCAGTGCCTTGATATACATAGCCGCCAATGGAAACATTCCCTAGTCCATCGCTGAAGTTTTTGGAATTCTTGAATTCAATAACAGGGTCTTTGAGGGAATTGCCATAAGCGTCGCCATCCTCACAAGAAGATGGGGCGCTAGTAGGGTTCGAAGGATCAAAGCAGTGTGCACCTTCCTTTATGTTCCATCCATAGTTTCCACCTTTTTCTACGAGGTCGATTTCTTCATAAAGATCCTGACCTGCATCGGCAACAATAACATTGCCGCTGGGATCAAAGCTGAAACGATAAGGATTGCGGAAACCAAAGGCGAAGATCTCATCCAATCCATCCGAGTTGACAAACGGATTGTCGGCAGGAATGCCGTAACCTGTGGTTGGGCTCACGTCAATACGCAGGATGCTTCCCAAAAGATTCTGAGTTATATCCTGACCGTTACCTCCCTCGACGTGTCCGTCGCCGGTATCATTTGCTCCTCCTCCGTCGCCAACAGATATATACAAGTATCCGTCGGGGCCAAACGCGATCATACCTGCATTGTGATTTGGCTGCGGATGATCCATTTCAAGTAGTATTCTCTCAGATCCGGCATTAGCCTGATCGGCACCCGGTGTAACGGTATACTCCGCGACATAGTTGGTATGATCAAAGCCTGCTTCACCTCCCGATCTTAGCGGGCCGCTGTAGTATAAAAAGAATCGGCCATTGCTGGCGAAGTCGGGATGAAAGGCAAGGCCTAATAGGCCACGCTCATCTTGAGCAGTGGCACGGGGAACAATCTTTCCACTTATATCGAGGAAAGGAGCTGAGACACGGCTCCCGTTTTTGACGATATATATTTGACCGCTTTGATCAACGATAAACAATCGTCCTGAGTTATCGGTAGACTCCTGAACCACAAGGGGCGAAGCCAATCCATCGGTAATAAGCTCCAGCGCAATCGTTGGTCCTTCACTTACACCAGTTTCGTCGTCCTCATCGCAGGAAACACTGGTTATCATGAAGAGCCCAATAAAAAGGAGAGCCTGTAGTCCAAATACAAATCTTAATTTCATATGCTTTCAATTATTTCATTTATTCAATGGGCATATGGCTCCTACCCAAATTGTCGTTGCATCTACGTTCAGTAGTTATCTACATCACATGTCATCTATCTGAAAAAATCCAGATAGCACCAAAAGCAAGCCCACGCGAAAAGCAGGCTGTATCGCCGATTCGAATCGATTCTCTATCCCTGATTCAATAATTATTCCACCCTGAAACGGTGTTGTAACATTTGAATACAGTTGATTTGGTAATTTGAGTGAGAAGTTATTTCCACGTTGTTGGGGAGAGTGAGGAATGAGGAATGAGGAATGATGAATGATGAATGATGAATGAGGAAATGAGAATATGAGGAGTTGAGAATGGGAGGAGATGAGAAGGCGAGTTGAGCGATTGAAGTAGGCAAGACCGAATGTGATATGAACTGAATAATATCAGCATTGACGCATCCCGAAGGGATTCAACTTTAATAGCCCGGCATGAAATGCCGGGTTACGGCACCACACTATCCGGCGAACCCCGAAGGGTTCAACAGGAAATCAGAACCATGATCAATTAGTTGTAATATTTTAATACCTCCTAACTCCTACGTCCTAACTTGTCTGTAATTGGATTAAACGTTAATTTGATCCTGATCCAACAATCATTCCCATGAATAGACATTCATTGATCCTCGGAATTGTCCTCATTTCGATTTCCGTGGCCGCACAAACTCCGTCGCTTAGCCGCGTAAGCGTAAGCGGTAATAAGTTTGTGACAGGCGATGGCAAGACCATTGTCTTTCGCGGGCTTGATACCAGCGACCCTGATAAGTTGTCAAGAGAGAATCATTGGAACAAAGAGTACTTCGAAGCAATGAAGAGCTGGGGAGCTAACATCGTTCGTTTCCCCGTTCATCCTACCGCATGGCGCTCACAGGGAAAAGATAACTATATCAAGCTGCTTGATCAGGGGGTTGAATGGGCGGCAGCATTGGGAATGTATGTGATCATTGACTGGCATTCTATCGGAAACCTTAGATCTGAGATGTATCAAAACGCAATGTATGAGACCACCCGTAAAGAAACGTTTGAATTCTGGCGTACTATGGCCGGCCATTTTAAGGATAATACGACTGTCGCCTTCTTCGAGCTATTCAATGAGCCAACTGTTTATAATGGACAGTTGGGGACATGTACATGGAGTGAATGGAAGGCAATAAACGAAGAGATGATCATAATTATCAGAGCAAACGGTGCTAAAGCTATTCCGCTGGTTGCCGGCTTCAATTGGGCTTATGATCTCACACCAGTCGCCAATGATCCTATTAAAGCCGAAGGTATTGCTTATGTAAGTCACCCTTACCCAATGAAGCGAAGTAAGCCATGGGAAAAGCAATGGACCGATGATTGGGGTTTTGTGTCTGAAAAGTATCCGCTCATACTTACTGAGATAGGGTTCTGCGGTCCCGATGACCGCGGTGCTCACGTGCCTGTCATTAGCGATGAATCTTATGGAGATGCTATCACCAAGTACTGCAGTGACCGAGGCATCTCATACACGGTATGGGTATTTGATCCAAGCTGGTCACCTATGCTATTCACAGATTGGAACTTCACACCCTCCCGTCAGGGACGGTATTTTAAGGCGGCCTTGCAGAGGAAATGAGGAGATAGGTTGATAAGGAGATGAGGAGATAGGTTGGTCAGGAGATAAGGAGATAAGGCGCCGGATAATAATACAAGGATCAAGATTAGTCGCTTAACTCGCACGATGATCGTGCCAAAGGCTGCTTACAACGAATCTAAGCTCTTACTTCTCCATTGCTTCCCTTATACCTTATACCCTATACCTTATACCTTATACCTCATCTCCCTATCTCCTTCCCAATTAAACTTATCATAGTGTATGTCATACGTAATTATATGAAAATGTATCACTTATAATATAAGAGAGACTGATGCTTAATGATTTGAATCGTTATGATCATTCAACTTCGATACTTTATTAGCTACTCTAAACATGATGAACGATTCATTATATGTTGATTCATTATGATACAATCATTGCTATAGTTGGTGGTAAGTTGATGGATAACTATAGATCATTATTGAATAATTATTAAGTTATTGTTGTTATAATTTGTAAAGAATGAAGTTTATAATGTAATTTGTATTAGTTAATGAGAGCATGAACTCACGCCCACAAGCAAACTTTATCAATTGTCTGAATTTTTTCCCCTCGATAAGAGCTCTCGAATCCTCATCTCCCGTCTTCATTTCAATCAACTATAAAACCTATGCATCAGAAACGATCTAACCCAGTATTAGTCGCAGTTGCCACAGTTGATATTGCTGAAATACACACCGATACCTCTAATAACAATCACCGCTCCTTAATCTCAAGGCGATCTTACAATGCCGAGGAAATGATTATTGAGTTTTCAGCTAAGAGCGTGCAGCCAACTCCAAGTTACCTTACTGTTCAGATGGACGACAAGGAACACATTGAACTCTTCCCTGAGTTCCTGGAGTGTATAAACCATAGCTGCGAGCCTAACTGTTTTTTTGATACTACAACCCGTCAGCTTGTCGCTATTAGAGATATTAAAGAAGGCGACGAGATGACATTCTTTTATCCCTCCACCGAATGGAATATGGACAGGGCCTTCCAATGCAAATGCGGATGTGACAACTGTCTTGGTGTGATCAAAGGCGCAAAATACCTCTCTGACAGAATTGTTGAAAAGTACCGGTTTACGGATTTTATCAGGCGAAAAATTGATTCAAGGCGCCGATAAAAGCCAATAACCGCCTAATGTAAGTGAAGGTTTATGCAGATCACTGCGCTATCGTATGAATTTCAGAGAAAATAAGGACAACTACCTTGTTTGGGTAATAGCTCCTTATATAGAAACGGAGGATCCAAATCTTCAGTATTACTATGACTATACCCAAAGTATAGCCGAGTATCAAAAGGTCTTTACCGAAATTGGTTGTGAATGGCATTGGGTAAACGTGACTATTCAGACCATTGAAGACGTCATTAACAGGATCAAATTTCATCAAACCTCCAAGACAAGCATAGTCATCAATCTTTGTGATGGGGACGAATTGAACGGCCTTCCCGGGGTTTCAGTAATTGATGCCCTGGAGAAGAATAACCTCATCTATACCGGCTCGGATGATTTCTTTTATAAGGTAACCACGTCAAAGATACCTATGAAGGAGGCATTTGACCTTCATAAAGTGCCAACTCCGGCATGGAGGGTAATCCATAATGGTCATACCGATGTATCATCACTCTTTAAACATGTCGGTCAGGTATTAATGGTTAAACCAGCCGTCTCGGCGGGAAGCATGGGGTTAACCATAAAGAATGTCGTGTCCAATGCTGAAGAATTTACTTCGGTTGTCAATGATATGCAGAATGGATACCGTGGATGGAAGCTTGATACCGGCGGGATATTCGTGGAAGAGTTCATCACTGGAAGGGAATTCACCGTGTTGCTTGTTGGGTCCTCTACCCATCCTGATAATATAAAGTTTTATACCCCCGTGGAGCGGGTCTTTCATAGCTCATTACCTGAGAAAGAACAATTTTTATCATTTGATCGCCTTTGGGAGACTTATGATAAGGAATCCCCCGTGCCTGACAATGGGTCTCTATATAATTATAAAGAAGCCGATCATAGCCTGGTATCTCAATTAAAGGAGATAAGCCTGGCTGCCTTTCAATCGGTAGGGGGAATGGGTTACGGAAGGCTGGACATAAGAATGGATAGGCAGACCGGTAGGTTTTATGTCCTTGAGATCAATGCTCAGTGCGGTTTAAGTGAAGATGAAGACTATACTTCTATCGGTGCGATTTTGAGGTTTGCGAAAAAATCTTTTACTTATTTAATAATTGAAATTATTGAAGATGGATTAACGCGTTATGGGGCAAAACATAACGCTTAACTATAAATGAAAATTTGTGTTCTCCAGCCTGATTACTCAACAACCGATGTGGATTATAAGAATTATGATCCCCCGAGGAATCTGAGCCACTTACTTCCTAACGATCAAGTCGACCATGTTTTCTTAAACAAGCTAACCACGTATCGACAGCTCAAGGACCTTAGCAAGCAGGGTTATGACATCTTTGTCAACCTATGCGAAGGATACCTGGAATGGGAAGTACCATCTATTGATGTGATCACTACGATGGATACGCTTAACCTGCCCTATACAGGTCCTAATGCTATTTTATACGATCCGCCTAAGCCATTGATGAAGTATGTGGCCTATTGTGCCGGGATTAAGACTCCTGCATCGGTGGAGGTAGATTCATTGTACGGCCTTGAGGAGGTCGTCGAAAAGCTGAACTTCCCAATGTTCATTAAACCGGCAAAGGCCGGGGACAGCCTTGGCATTGATGAGCACTCGCTGGTTAACAATGTGCGACAGCTCGAGTCAAAGATGAAGTCTATCCTTAAGGAATATGACGAGGTGCTGGTGGAAGAGTATATCGCAGGAAGAGAATTTACGGTCCTTGTATCCGCTAACCCTGACGATAAGTCTTGTGTATCTTATAAACCTATAGAATACATTTTCCCTGTAGGACGTGAATACAAAACCTATGCGCTAAAAACTTCCGAGCTTCATCCTAACTGCAATGTTCCAGTTCAGGATGCAAAGATCGAGAAACAGCTGAGGGCAGCCGCGGAACAGATCTTTACCGCATTTGGTGGGGTAGGATATGCGCGTATGGATTTCAGGATGAACAAGAAAAAGGAAATTCATTTCCTGGAGATCAACTTTACCTGTTCAGCATTCTATGTTGATGGATTAGAGGGTTCAGCCGATTATATATTAAATAATGATCCCTCTGGTAAAGGAGGTTTTCTGAATCGAATAATCAGCGAAGGAATTGCCCGACACAAGGCGAAACAGAAGAAGTACGTTTTGAAGGGAAGCTCCGTTTCCGGATATGGGATTTTTGCCAGTCAGTCGATCAGAAAGAATGAGGTTGTCTTTTCGGGCGAAGGTATGTCACAGCGGATCATTTCAAAACGTTTTGTGGAAGCCAATTGGAATGAAAGACAGAAGTATGATTTCAAACACTACGCATACCCGGTGGGTAAGGATGTGTACGTCTTATGGGACGAGAACCCGGTAAACTGGGCACCACAGAATCATAGTTGTATGCCAAATACAGCGTATGATGGTCTTAACGTCATCGCCACACGGGATATTGGGGAAGGGGAAGAGCTGACTGTAGACTATGCTCTATTTATCGATGAAAGCATGGAGCCCTTTGCATGCCAATGCGGAAGTGAAAATTGCAGAGAGCTGATAGTCTTTGGGAAAAAGGAAAAGGTAATGAAGTTGCGCGTCCAGCGCTAACGAGCAAAATCGATTAGTCCACCTTAGCCCTGGCAAAGCGGACATTGTCCGCCGAAGCCTTAGCGAAGGCGGACTCCTTATATATAGAGTATTTCATTACAGAGACAGCCTTGTCGCGCACACCTTAAGCGGACTTCGTCCGCCGTAGCCGTAGCGAAGGCGGATGTACCACGACAATAGCGTGGAATTTTTTGCAAATGAGGTTATCAGTCCGGAATCGTCCCAAATCGGGCCCCATTTTTCTCAATTCGGAAAAGCCGGGCAGGTCATGCCCTGGTATGTAGCCGTATCCGTGCCTGTTCAAAGCCTCAGAACTTTGGAATTTAAATTGTTTTCTTACACGTGTTTAAAACCCTCATCCTGACTATGACCTTAGTGGCGTGCGCCACAACTATTGTCTTTGCGCAAGGCAAGAAGTCCGTCGTTATCGGAACGATGATCGACAGGCCGAACGCTGTTCTTGTGATCAATCCACCGAACAAGGACCAGGGATTCCTTCTTCCACAACTAACCAGTAGCGAACGAAATGCGATAGCTCCAACATCCCCGCAGGATGATGGTCTTGTCGTTTTCGATACCACGGATAAGTCATTTTACTATTGGAGTGCCGGATCCTGGATAAGGGGGCTTGGTGACAGTGTTACTGATGCTCTTGCCTATGATGCAGCTACACAATCTCTTTCACTCAGCGCTGGTGGCACAGTTAGTCTTTCCTCGCTGAAAGAAATCCCATTACAAACTGGTCAGGCAGGAAAGTTTCTTACCACCGATGGCACAACCCTAAGTTGGGTAACATTAAGTGTACTAGGTGACATTAGTTCTGTTACAACTGGCCAGGCACTTTCAGGAGGTGCAACCTCGGGTGATATTAACCTTTCAGTAAATACAGATGCAACAACCATCTCTGTAAATGGATCCAATCAGTTACAGTTGACAAACGGCGCCGTTACCAGCCCGAAGCTCGCACCAAATGCCGTCAACTCAACACATATCATTGATGGTACGGTCAGTAGTGCAGATATTTTGGATAATACGATCAGTACCAACGATATCGTCAATGGAGCCGTAACAGGAACAAAGATCGCCAGTGGAACGGTTACAACAACCAACATCAGCAGTGGTGGCAACGATAAGGTATTGACAACAAACGGTACAGGTGCAGTTACATGGTCGGACCGCACAACTTTTGTTGATGATAACCAGAATCTGGCACTGGCAGGTAATACATTAAACATCGACAATGGTACGGGCGCGAACCTAAGCAACTTAAACACTGCAGGTGATGTAACAGGTACCTTGAGTACGCTCGCTATTCAACCTGGCGCTGTTAACTCCAGCAAGATCCAGGATGGATCCGTTGCCCCTGCGGACATCGCCACAGGTGGTAATAGCAAAGTTCTTACAACTGATGGAACAGGCGCCGTCAACTGGGCCGATCGTTCCACCTTCACAGATAACCAGAACCTGGCACTAGCAGGTAATACATTAAACATCGACAATGGTACGGGCGCGAACCTAAGCAACTTAAACGCTGCAGGCGATGTGACAGGTACCTTGAGTACGCTCGCTATTCAACCTGGCGCTGTTAACTCCAGCAAGATCCAGGATGGATCCGTTGCCCCTGCGGACATTGCCACAGGTGGTAATAGCAAAGTTCTTACAACTGATGGAACAGGCGCTGTCAACTGGGCCGATCGTTCCACCTTCACAGATAACCAGAATCTCGGCTTTAGCGGTAACACTTTAACGATAGACAATGGAACGCCCGTAAACCTTTCCGCTGGTGGTCAGGTCACCGGACTTTTAGATAATCTTGTTATCCAACCCGGAGCAAGTAACCAGGTTATGACCACGAATGCTGCAGGTACTGCAACGGTATGGACAACACCCGGCGGCGATGTTACCGGAGCATTGAATACAACAACCGTGGGAAGAATTCAGGGACGAAACGTTTCAAATGCAGCTCCGAATAGTGGTGAAGCACTAATATGGAATGGCGCAGCATGGGTTCCAACAGTTGTAAATCCTCCAACAACACAATTTTATGCTGTTGATCCATTACATTTTCAGGGGAGCGGTTCACCCATAACGGCGGGTATCAATTTGCCAGATGGTGCAACAATTACGGGCGTTACAGTTTATTATGAATACACTTTGTTGCTTGGAGTGATCAACGTTACTATTAGCAGAAAAGAGTTTGCTAATGGAAGTATTGACAATATTTCAGCTGGAGGGACGCCGCTACTTGGGCTAGGGATCCAAAATATAGGTTTAGGGGTTAACGGTGCCTTTGATGTAGTTGATAATTCGACGTACAGCTACCGCATAACGGTTACGTTTTCATTACCTGCGACGCAAGAAATACACGGTATTCGAATTCAGTACACGAAATGAGAAGACCGGGTCAACCATATTGCAAAGCAGGTTACCTAAAGGTCATGGTCATCTGCTGGTTAGGAATATCTCAATACGTTGATGCGCAAACATTGACAAATCAAACCAACTTCTTTATTCCTGCCGGTCTTGAACTCCATCTCGACGGCGACTTTGTGAACGAAGGGTTTATCCAAAACCAGGGAAGTTTCTTTATAAGCGGCAACTGGAAGAACACAAATGTTTACCAGGGAACTGGACGAGTAACACTGAACGGCGACCTCGATCAAACATTTTTTAATAGTAAGAACGCCGTATATCATCTCGAAATAAATGGCGGCGGTGAAAAGTTCATCTCCGACAGACTGCCGATTTCAAGCCGCCTGGATCTTACCCTCGGAATTGTGAATGTATCAGACGTGGATACGTTACTAATAGCCAATGGTGCATCTATAACCGGAGGTTCTACCTCAAGCTTTGTCAATGGCGCTCTTACACATCAGGGAGTCGGTTATAAATTCTTTCCGATTGGGATAAACGGTGGATACTATCCGTTGGAATTACTTAATGCCAGTGGTATCAATCCCACGATAGAAGTTGAGGTATTTGAAAGCGCACAGCCTCTTGCTGTTCCACAGTCAGTAACTGTTTTCTCCAACAAATACTGGCAACGCAAAACCATCAGTGGTACTTTTCTTGGTTCTCCTTTGTCCATTGGATATACGATACCTGACAATTACACAAACCGTCACGTGATCGACATTCTCCAAAGTGACGCACTGGACAATGATTTTTCCATCCTTGGAAATACGCGCGTCGAGTACAATGATCCCATACCAATGGTGATCAGTGACAATGCAGCAACGAGCAACGTGTTCATACTCGGAGAAAGTATTCCTCCCGATGGTATACCGGGCCAATTTTATCTCTCAACAACACTGTCTCCAGCTGCTTCAGAAGCTGATAACCGTTACGCAAGGATTTTTGGAAACCAGCTGGTAGAAAAGGATTTTCAGTTTCGTGTCTTTAACCGGTGGGGTTTGATGGTTTATGAAACTGCGTCACTAGGAGGTATGATATCTGTAGGATGGGATGGCAAGCACAAAGGGGATTATCTTCCTTCGGGAGCTTATCCTTTTATTATGAAAGCTGTGACGAAAGCCGGTGAGGTCATTGAAAAGAAGGGCGTACTCTCAATCATTAACTGATGAAGCAGGGGAGGATCATATTGATTATTTGTATCCTTTCAGCCAGCGCTGCTTCGGCTCAGTCGCCTGTGTTTTCACAGTACTATGCCAGCAGTTTGTATTTGAATCCGGCTTTATCAGGTCTCGAGAAAGATATCTTCTTTGGAATGAATTACCGTTCGCAGTGGTCGAATGTCGGACTTCCGTTCAGTACTTTTCAATTTAGTTTCATCAAACCGCTGGTGAAGCCGGGGATACATGTGAAACACTTAGGAGGATTCGGGGCATCTTTTCTTAATGATGTTGCCGGGCCGAACAAAGAATTCACTACGCAGAGTTTAATGGTATCGGGGGCTTACAATTTTCACCTGACGCGATACGGCAATAACATTTTATCAATTGGTGTACAGGCCGGCGCTTCTCAGCAACGTGTTAACTATGACGAACTTCAATGGTCAAGTAAGTACTCTCCGTCCATGGGTTATGACAATAGTCTTGCGGGAGAATCCTCTTTGAACAACCAGGTGTTCAGTCCCGTGCTGAATGCCGGATTGATGTGGGTCTATACTACGCGTGGCAAATTGATGAAAAGGAACATCTCGGTTTTTAATGGTATCTCCGTAGCTAACATCATTCCTCCCCGAAGCATGACTGGTGAATCGATGGGTCCTGAGGCGATCCTTTACAAAGCTCATGGTGGTATCTCTTCGCTTTGGAATACTAAGTATGAGATTTCACCAAATTACTTAGTGCAATATCAGAACCATAGCCTTCAAGTAAATCTTGGAGGGTATATAAGCTACTACTTTCAACCTCCTCATCTGCACAATTCAAAGAGCACTAAAGTAATGGTTGGTGGCTGGTATCGTCTTCAGGATGCATTTATTTTATCCGCGGGATTCAGCAACAGGTCATGGAACCTCGGCTTCAGTTATGATACGAACATATCTTCACTGAGCCGGAACTTTGGCTTTGCCAGCGCGTATGAATTGTCGCTCGCGTATAAGATCGTGGTCAACAAAGGGTTTAAAAGATTTTCTTCTCCGTTGATTTAGCCGTTAATCGTTAATCGTTATCCGTGTCTGAGTGTGTGCGAGGGCATGTTTACCGCGGAGCCGCCAAGACGTAAAGTTTCCGCAGAGTATTTATTTGGACATTGGACATTGGACATTCGGAGTTCAAACTTCACACACCCTTGCACACACCCACGATTAATCATAATGTTTTAGTTTTAAGAGACACATGATGGAATTAATCCTCCTTCCACTGCTATACATAATATTTACCACGATCGGTTGGATATATCTGTTCGTCAGGTTTCGAAACTTCGGGCGGATGAAGAAAGAAGTCGATGAAAAGTTCAAGGGCGAATATTCCTATGCAGGAAGGAGGGTTGGATTCTATGTTGTTGTTGCGGTATGTCTTGCGGCGTTGGTTGTGTTATGGGGGGCGGGAATTTATTCTATTGTCAATAATCTTTGGAATTGATTCGGAACAGTCGGTCACTTGTGAGTGCGACGGGAGATGTTTTACCCAAGACGCAATGTTACGCAGGAATGGTTTCCAAAATCTTTTGCGCTTTTTGCGTGGATTCTTTTGCCCCGAGCTCTCGGGGCTTAAACCGTCAGGGCACAAACGATCATACACCTTCACACTCGACTATCGCACGGAATCATAGGACAATCACGATTAACAAATAACCATTAACGGCTATATTTGCAACCATTATACCTATGCGATTTACCCTCTTCATTATAATATTTATTTCTCTGTGCAGTTCCGGCTTCGCCCAAAGTGAGCGCTCAATAAAATCGCTGAGAGCGGAAGCTGACCGCTTCTATGACGAAGAACAATATCATCTTGCCATTCAATACTATCGCGAGCTCGCTGACCTTGATGTAAAGGATGTCAGCCTAAGCTACCGACTGGCTGAATGCTACATGAAGACATTCAACTATCCGGAAGCGGAAGCCTACTACTTAAAAGTCTATTTTCAAGCACCGTCACAGTATCCCTTATCGCTTTACTATTATGCGTTGATGCTGAAGCTTAATGCAAGCTTTGACGAGGCGATGGAATATTTCGCCCAGTTTATCGCGATACACAAGGGCAACGCTGAATTGAAAGAATTCGTCGAGCAAGCAATCATCGATCGCTCCGGATGCGAAACAGCAAAGGAAGACATGGGATCTGCGATCAATACACCGCCACCCGCTGTTCTGAAATTCAATTCCGCTTACAACGATTTTGCCCCAGCGGTGAAAGACAGTTCTACCCTGGTGATCACAAGCGGAAGAGTTTCGTCCAACCGCCAATCCATCGACGAACGTTACGGCGAGGGATTTACTGATAATTACTATTTAGAAAAGGTTGGCAGTGCCTGGACAGACAAGACAAAACAACTGTTCAGTATAACCAATTCAAAGTACAACGATGGCAGTGGCTGCTTCAATAGTAAAGGAGACAAGTATTACTTTTCTGTGTGCGGCAAGGACGGACCACAGTGCAAGATATATGTAACTTCATTCAAGGATAACAAGTGGACGGAACCTCTGATTTTGAATTCAAACATCAATTTCAAATCTTATGAATCTAAACATCCAGCCATTTCTTTTGGTGGCGACACTTTGATTTTCGCTTCAAACCGAAACGGAGGTCAGGGTAAATTCGATCTTTGGATGAGCGTCAATTCCGGAAACGATGACTGGGGTCCTGCTATGAACCTTGGAGGCAACGTAAATACAAAATTGAATGAGCTTACACCCGCATTAACCGCATTTCAGAACGTATTGTTCTTTTCTTCAGACGGACACGAAGGTTACGGAGGTTTGGATCTGTACATGTCAAAGACGTTATCGACAGGAGAAATCGTGATCTACAACCTCGGTGTTCCGTTCAATTCAAACAGCGACGATTCATTCTTAAGTTTTGCAGATCGTGATCTATATTGGAGCAGCAACCGTACTCCGGGCCTGGGAGGTTTTGATATCCTTTCCGTCAGGATCACTTCCCCGCTTGCATTTATTTCAAAGCTTAGCCTCAAGAAGCGGAATGCCAGCAGGAATATCATGCTCAAGTCAAAGACTGAGGAGTCTCAGAAAATAAACCTTCAGGCTACCCGGCTTGAGGAACGGATTGACTATGATCAGTTGGATAGCGAGAAGAAACGGATTGTCGACCGGATGCTGCATAATTTTCAGCAGCATACTCCAAATAGCCCGGACATGTTCAAGCTGCCTGCAGTGGAGTATGACGCGTTATTAAAAATAGCAGAGTCTCGCTACAGTGATAGGCAAAATCAGGGATATCTCGCAAAAGTCAGGGCCCCTTTGGGTGGTGAAAAGGATTTTTCCGTCACCGGCGTGCTGGTCGATTCTCTTTCCGGCAAGCGACCGATGGGACGCAACGTTCTGTTGACGGATGATCTGGGTGAAGTATTAAAGATCACACGGACGAATGCTGAAGGAAAATTCAAGTTCACGGATGTTGCAGGATCGAAAGAATTCTATATCCGCACAGAACCGATCGTGCCCGGTGAAAAACCAATAATTAAAGATTTGGCTATCGTTGGCAGCTCCGAACAAAAGCTGGTTCATTTTGAAAACATCTATTTTGACTTCGACCACTATCGACTTCGTCCGGAAGCAATAAAAGTGCTCGATGAACTTGCTGCACATCTTATTAAAAACCCAGGTGTTCAGCTTGAAATTTTTGCCTTCGCGGACGACCGTGGTACCAACGAATACAATTTCAAGCTTACGCAAAAGCGCGGGCAATCGGTTGTCGAATATCTTTCCTCCAAGGGTGTAGACCAGACAGGCCTGGCAATAGTCGCAAAAGGAAAACAAGCACCCCGCGAAGTAGACCTTGATCTGCAGCGGCAATACAACAGGCGTGTTGAATTTTATCTGAACGGAAATGGTGAAACGTTTGCAGAATCTTCTCGCACTTATATCCTTAGAAGGAAAGTGGATTGGACAACAATTGCAGAGATCACGGGAATTTCGAAAGCTGTGTTGAAGGAAGTTAATGGTGCGACTGACGAACAGCTTAAAGCATTTCAACCAGTGAGGATTCCGAACAACGCTAAACCGGTATCATCCGATTTATTCTTTTAATCGATGCCTGCCATGATAAATCCTCCCCATCCGAATGGGTTTCGATGCTTCTTTAGGTGATCGAGCTGGGCGAGCTTGAGTGCGGCCCGTTCCGAATGTCCCTGAAACAGATAATGATAGAATTGGATCATGAGCTCTTGCGTCATATGGTCATCGACTTTCCACAAACTTATCATGATATTTCGAGCACCAGCCTGAAGAAATGAACGCTGAAGCCCGTATACTCCTTCGCCGTTCTCAATTCTCCCCAAGCCGGTTTCACAAGCGGATAATACAACAAGATGTGTTTTCGATAGATTGAGGTTCATTACCTCAAAGGCCGTAAGGATGCCGTCATCGTCCGATAGCCCTTTTTCTTCGTTTATGTTTTTATTGGCGCCCGCAAACGCCAATCCTGAATAGAACAGGAAATCTTTTTTTGCTTCAGCGTTGAGTTTTACGTTGTCGGCGGAAAAAAATCCATGCGTGGCTATGTGCAGGATGTCCGGTGAATGAATCTCCTTAACGTTACGTTCGGTTGCCATCTTTTGAGTATAAATAGAAGTGGCCCAACCGTTGCGTTTAAGAATGTCGTTGATCTTTGCTACTTCCTTGTTCGTCCCTGGAAGTTGATCAAAGGTATTGCGTAATGAGGATCCGGAGGTGCTAACATCGAAAAGCGGATCTCCGAAGAGAACTGCTTTTTTTGATGAACTGTATTTGGTTCGCTTCTCGATGAATTGGCCAGGGTTCAGAAGGTAATGAATATCGCAACGTTGAAGAAGATAATCTCCTGTATTGTCAAGACGAAGTGTATTCAGGTTGATACGGTGGTAGACACCATCCCCTGAAACATAGATCTTTGACTTGTTGCCTATGAATGGTTCAAAAGGTTTCCAATAGGAGGCATAAGAATTTTGGTCTTCTACGTCATACGTAAGTGCATTCCTGTAATAGTTGAGGAACCTTGTTTCCATGTTATTTCCATCCTTAATAAGCACCAGTTGTGGTGAATTGGTTGTTGCCTTCGTGGTAATAAGTCCCGCGTAAAAGATGCTGTCAGTAAAACCGAAACGAATACGATCTGTATTGTTTTCAACAACGGCTTTGAAGTCGTATTTTCTGAATCTGATCAGCTCAATAAGACCCTGATCGGGTTGCATTATTTTCTGGATCTCGTCCCAGCTCGTTTCGCGTTCCAGCATTCTTTCCGAGATGGTCGCGCTGGTTTTGAGGCTGATGGACTTTTCAAGCTGATCAATTTCTTTTTCCAATGCAGTCGTTGACGTTTCGGCAGTGGCCAGATCTTTTAATGAGAGCTGATAGAAATGTCCAAGCTGTTCGCGTTTTGCACGTAACATCTCATACTGTTGCGTTAGTAGACTATCGCGCTTTTCATTGATGAGCACTTGCCGGTGTTGCTGCGTGAAAAATAAGATGGACTTCAGGGTGATCTGGTTGTTGAAAACATCTTTTAACAGGTCAGGATGATCTTTCGCGTTTTGAAATGCGACTGCGTTAAATCTTTCAAAATCTTCCTTTGTTTTTTGATAAAACTGGATCTGTTCGTCTTCGCTTAGATTTGGAAAAATGTACCTGACCTGGCGTATAGCCAGTGCTATTGATTTTTTGAATAGGGGGATTGCGGAATCGGGTTTTCGAAGAGCCCAATAAACAACAGCCATATTCCCTGCGAGGTCCTTGAGGGAGATGGAATTTTCCCCGAACAACGTGCGCTTAATGGCGTAAGCTTTTTCAAAATGAACGATCGCCTGTTCAGGTTCCGCAAGGGCCGTGTACAGAACGGCCCTGTTGTTGAGTACTACGGCTGCGAGATCCTCGTTGTCAAGTTTGTTTTCATTGATGAGTTTCGTTGCCTCATTCAGACGTTCCGTTGCTTTCGGGAACTGATTGTTCTTTCGGTAAGCGGTAGCAAGATTGTTTAGAACTGTTATAGAAAACACACCCGATCGGGAAGTTTTAAGGGTCTTAAATATATCCTCATAGCTGGTGATTGCGGTTGCAAGCTCCCCTTGGTTCAAATGAATACCTGCAATGTTGCTTTTTATCGTTAGTGAAGACACATCAGTAGTTCCATATAGCTGATGGCATAGGTTCATTGCATCCTGATAGTATGCCAGGGCTTTGTCGGTGATGTGTAATCTTTCGTACGTGGATGCCAGGCTGTTTAATACTTCGACCAACAACCCCTCGTCTGTTGTGTTTCCGGATTTAAGAAGTCTGAAACATTGAAGGAGATTTTTCTCCGCGTTGTTGATTGCACCGGTTTCCAACGACAACAACCCTATTTCCTGAAGGGTCCTTACATAGAGTAGAAATCCTTTTGGTTCCCGATTTGTCTGTAAAGAATGAGCGAGCGTTTCGAGAATGACTTTCGATTGTTCGTATTTTCTAAGCTTTCTGGTTAGCCGGCCGCTGATCAGAGTAAGCTCAGCGGAGATCAAGCTGTTCTCCTTCAGGTCTGCGCGGGATCCTGACTTCAGTTTGTCGGAGAGTAGTAGTGCGGAATCAAGGTAGTTATTGGCCTCATAAAGTTGTAAAAGATTGTTAGCCACTCTCCAATAGTCCTTGCTGGTGATCTCTGCAGTCGTTGAGATCAACTTTTTATACAATTTTGTTGCTGGTTGTATCTGACCCTGGGCGGCCAGCACATCACCAAGATTGATAACGGTGTTGATATAGTCGGAGCCGGATGCGTTACCCGACTCGGTCTTGATGCCGATAATTTTCGTGAACAGTTTTTCAGCGCTTGAAAATTCATTGTTGCGGGCGTAAGCCAGGCCCAGATCATTGACGATGGTCAGATAGTTGTCATCGTAAATACCCAGGTCGCTAAGGGCGGACTTTTCAGCGCGTGAGAGCAGGGATATAACTCTCTTCCAGTCTTTGTTCCAGAAGGACTGTGCACTGTCGTAGTATATCTTCCAGGTTGGGGCGCCCGATGATTGAGCGTAAAGGGAGGAAGACAAAACAGTAGCAAGAATAACTGCAAAAAATCGTCTCTTGAGATCCAATCCGCAGGGCTTTTTACAAGGGGAAAGTTACCTAAAATTGAGATTAATTCTATTAATGTATCTCCACACCTTCTATGGATTAGATCCTTACCCTTTCAACAATCTTACCCAATGGGTTGCCCCGGGTTTAAACCAGGTTTAAACCCGGGGCAATTGATGCGGCTAAAGAATAATCCGCACAGCTCCGCGTATATCGTCACCTTTGTAAAGTCGTATGATGTAGTAATACGCATCTTCGCTGAGTGGTTTGCCATCGACTTTACCATCCCAGGTGTTGTCGTAGTTTGCCGTATCGTACACCATCTGGCCAAACTTATTAAATATCATGAGAATGGATTTTTCAAACAGCTCCGTCTGGGGCCATTCCCAAAAATCATTCACCCCATCGCCATTTGGTGTAAAGTAGCGTGGGATGGCGCTTTGTACAATGAGATCTGTAGCGACCGTGATCTTTATCTGGTCAACACCAGTGAGACCTTTTTCGTCGGTGACGGTAAGTTCGAGGGTATATGTTCCTTCAATGAGGTTACTAAGATCAATGGTCGGCGATACCGGGGCCTCGATTACAACTGTGCTTGGCCCTGAAACCTGCATCCACGAAAAATTCAACGTAGAGACTTCATGCGATGCCCCGCTTCCATTTAAGGTCACCGAGTTCACAGGCAATGTGAGGAATACATCGTCGCCTGCATTTGCCGTGGGATTGAAGGTATTCTTTATTGTTATAGTCACAGGGTCCGAAGTATTGACAGCGCTCTCATTGTCCGTCGCTTTTGCTGTGATAGCATAACTTCCGTCTAGTATGCCATTCCAGTCAAAGCTATAGGGGCTGCTAACGTCTTCTCCGATTTTATCAGTGCCATTGTAAAATTCAACCTTTGCTATGGACCCATTGGCATCCGATGCGCTTACGTCTATCGTGACTACCGTACCCGTAAGGAAGATAGAGTGGTTGGCAGGTGAGGTTATTGCTACCCTTGGATAGGTGTTAACGGCGTTGGCAGTGACAGAAAGGTTAATCTTAGTGGAGACGGTTGCTGCGTTCTTGTTGTCGGTTGCTTTGGCGGTAAGTTCATGGTTGCCGACAACGACGTTGTCCCATGCGAACGAATAGGGACTTGTGGCATCCTCTCCAAGCTTTGTGGCTCCATTAAAGAACTCAATCTTTGCAATCGTTCCGTCAGTATCCGATGCAGTCGCAGTTAGTGTGATGGATGAACCAGCGATAATCGTGGGATCATTTGGTGGTACAGATAGTGTAACGGTCGGAGCCACGTTGCTAGCTACGACACTAACTGTTGATGCAGAAGAAGTGTTCACGGCATTTTGATTATCTGTAGCTTTTGCAGTAATCGAATACGTTCCGGCTGGTACATTGGGCCATGTAAAGGAATAAGGGCTCGACGCATCTTCGCCAAGTTTAGTCGTACCGTTATAAAACTCCACTTTGGTTATCGAGCCACCATTGTCAGAAGCAGTAGCTGTGAGTGTTATCGAAGCATCTGCTGCGAAGGATGCATTGTTTGCTGGTGCCGTTAGCGTGACTGTTGGTGGCACGTTGTTGGCTATGACCGTAATTGTTGACGCAGAAGAAGTAGTTACGGCATTTTGATTGTCCGTAGCTTTTGCAGTAATCGAATACGTTCCAACTGGTACGGCCGGCCACGTAAAAGAGTAGGGGCTGGATAGATCTTCGCCAAGTTTAGTCGCTCCGTTGTAAAATTCCACTTTGGTTACCGAGCCACCATTGTCAGTTGCGTTAGCTGTGATTGTTATCGAAGCACCTGCTGCAAAGGATGCATTGTTTGCCGGTGCTGTTAGTGTCACCGCCGGTGGAGCGTTTCCTGCTACATTGATCGTAACGGCACTCGATGTAGCGGTTGCATTCTGGTTGTCTGTTGCACGCGCCGTGATGCTAAACGTTCCTGCGGGAACACTTGCCCATACAAAAGAGTAAGGACTGGTCGCATCTTCGCCCAACTTCGTGGTTCCGTTAAAGAATTCCACTTTTGTGACAGACCCAGTACCATCTGAGGCATTGGCTGATAAAGTTACAGATGCGCCTGCAGCAATAGACGCATTATTCGCAGGAGCGGTTAATGCCACTGATGGAGGCGTATTAGGCGAGGTGACCGTGACTGTTACAGGCGACGACGTTCTAATAGCATTCTGATTATCGGTAGCCGTGGCTGTAAGAGAGAAAGTACCGGCCTGAACGTTGTTCCATGCTAAGCTGTATGGGCTGGTTAGGTCTTCTCCGATTTTAGTTGTTCCAGTGAAGAATTCAACTTTTGAGATAGATCCATCTGCATCAGATGCCGTTGCTGTCAAGGTTATGTTTGCCCCTGCGGTAAAACTTGCGTTGTTGGCAGGACCTGTGAGATTGACAGATGGAGGACTATTCGCCGGTGTTGCCGAGTAGCTGGCCGGATCTCTTAAGAAGGCACTGAGCATAGGTCCGTATGTGGCAAAGTCGTTGTCCGCCACGAGCAAATAATCGAACGTGTCGCTGGTGGTCGTCCCATCATTCTCAAGTTTCCTCACGACATTTCTCCACAAACTGTGATTGAAAAAATAAAGAACTAGCGGCGCGTCTCCTATATCCTTGTAGACTGCATAATAGCCACCCGTGTACCAGTACCGTATAATGTCAGTGAATGTATTGGTCGGCATACCGGTCAGGTCAATTCCTGATGTAGGTCTGTGATTGTCGTAATAGTCATACTGGTTTCCATTTCCAGCCCAGGAGACGTACCTGAATCTTTTCATCACAACGTATGATGACCAGAAGTCTGTAGTGTTGTATGTAGGGGAGTTGTATCTATAACCAGCAAAGTGAAGAACTACCACTTTATTCGCAATAGAGTTATCTTTTAAATATGCATTAGCTATTGATGAAACGTTTCCCCCAACCAGGATAACAAGTGGTTTTTCGGGTGTGGCCTTGTGTGCTTCAGCAATGATCAAATCGACACCAGGGCTTGAGCTATATTGTGTTTGTTCAATCACGCCGCTGGCAGGTTTTACTAACGCTATGCTTGTCCCTTTTATGGGCGCAGGAATATTTTGGAGGCCGGATTGTTGAGCCCTGTTGTACAGATCTACCCAGTCTTTGAATGTATCGTCGTGAGTAAACGTGTAGTTGGGCTGGTTGTACATATCGCGGGTATTAATGTTTCCCACAAGACGGACCTGCCCTTTGTGGGCCTTTAACCAAATGAAGAAGGGGTCAGGAGTGTCATAAACAAGATCATTATCGTAAATGACAGGGTTAGTCTGGTCGACTCCTGTCAATTGAAGGCCATTGGAAATTGTATAAGGGACCTTAGGAGATTGAGCAAATGCACTTGAACACCAAACTATCAGGACAATTAATTTACAGACAATCCTCATCACTCCTTTTTTTTAAATTAATCTTCTTATTCATCACACGCAGAACGAATGACGTTTGATTCAACAAACAATGCGTTCCCCCGTAGGGGTGACATATTGGTAGCCCCGGGTGTCAACCCGTGGCAATTGATGCGATTATTATCAGCGCGCCGGAACGCATGACCTTTGATCCGTTCACTTATTCTGGGGCGCAGCTGAACGAACAATTTCGGGTCAGCAGTGCCGACTAAAGAACAATCCGCACGGCTCCGCGTATATCATCACCTTTGTGAAGTCGTATGATGTAGTAATACGCATCTTCGCTGAGTGGTTTGCCATCGACCTTCCCATCCCAGGTGTTGTTGTAGTTTGCCGTTTCGAATACTTTCTGACCGAACTTATTGAATACCATGAGAATGGATTTTTCGAAAAGCTCCGTCTGTGGCCATTCCCAAAAATCATTCACCCCATCGCCATTTGGTGTAAAGTAGCGTGGGATGGCGCTTTGTACGATGAGGTCAGTAGCGACTGTGATCTTTATCTGGTCAACACCAGTGAGACCTTTTTCGTCGGTAACGGTAAGTTCGAGGGTATATGTTCCTTCGATGAGTTCATTAAGGTTAATGATCTGGGATGCCCGGTCCTCGACTACAACTGTGCTTGGCCCTGAAACCTGAATCCACGAAAATTTTAGCGTAGAACCGTCAGCAGATGCCCCGCTTCCATTTAAGGTCACCGAGTTCACAGGCAACGTGAGAAATACATCATCGCCTGCATTTGCCGTGGGATTGACAGTATCCTTTATCGTAATAGTCACGGGCTCCGAAGTATTGACAGCACTCTCATTGTCCGTCGCTTTTGCTGTGATAGCATAACTTCCAGCTGTTATGTCATTCCAGGCAAAGCTATAGGGGCTGCTAACGTCTTCCCCGATTTTAGCGGTGCCATTGTAGAATTCAACCTTTGCTATGGACCCATTGGCATCCGATGCTTTCACGTCAATTGTGACTACCGTACCCGTAGGGAAGATGGAGTGGTTGGAAGGTGAAGTTATAGCTACCGTTGGATAGGTGTTAACGGCGTGCACAGAAATGCTAACCTTATTGGAGACAGTTGCTGCATTCTTGTTGTCGGTTGCCTTGGCGGTAAGATCATAGTTGCCGGCAACGACGCTGTTCCATACGAACGAATACGGACTTGTGGCATCCTCTCCAAGCTTTGTGGCTCCACTAAAGAATTCAACCTTTGCAATCGTTCCGTCAGAATCAGAAGCAATTGCCGTTAGCGTGATAGATGAACCAGCGATAAACGACGGATTATTTGGTGGCACAGATAGCGTAACCTTCGGCGGCACGTTGCTAGCTACGACACTAACTGTTGATGCAGAAGAAGTTTTCACGGCATTTTGATTATCTGTAGCTTTTGCAGTAATCGAATACGTTCCGGCTGGTACATTCGGCCATGTAAAGGAATAAGGGCTCGACGCATCTTCGCCAAGTTTAGTCGTGCCGTTATAAAACTCCACTTTGGTTACCGAGCCACCATTATCAGAAGCAGTAGCTGTGATTGTTACCGAAGCACCTGCTGCGAAGGATGCATTGTTTGTTGGTGCTGTTAGCGTGACTACTGGTGGTACGTTGCTGGCGATGACCGTAATTGTTGACGCAGAAGAAGTGTTCACAGCGTTTTGATTATCTGTAGCTTTTGTAGTAATCGAATACGTTCCGGCTGGTACATTCGGCCATACAAAGGAATATGGGCTGGATAAATCTTCGCCAAGTTTAGTCGCTCCGTTGTAAAATTCCACTTTGGTTACTGAGCCACCATTATCAGAAGCAGTAGCTGTGATTGTTACCGAAGCACCTGGTGCGAAGGATGCATTGTTTGCCGGTGCTGTTAGTGTGACTGTTGGTGGTACGTTGTTGGCTATGACCGTAATTGTTGACGTAGAAGAAGTGTTCACGGCATTTTGATTATCTGTGGCTTTTGCAGTAATCGAATACGTTCCGGCTGGTACACTCGGCCATGTAAAGGAATATGGGCTGGACGCATCTTCCCCAAGTTTAGTCGTACCGTTATAAAACTCCACTTTGGTTACCGAGCCACCATTGTCAGAAGCTGTAGCTGTGATTGCTACCGAAGCACCTGCTGCGAAGGATGCATTGTTTGCTGGCGCTGTTAGTGTGACTGTTGGTGGTACGTTGGCAGCGATGACCGTGACTGTTGACGCAGAGGAAGTGTTCACGGCATTTTGATTATCTGTGGCTTTTGCAGTAATCGAATACGTTCCGGCTGGTACATTCGACCATGTAAAGGAATAAGGGCTGGATAAATCTTCGCCAAGTTTAGTCGCTCCGTTGTAAAATTCCACTTTGGTTACCGAGCCATCATTATCAGAAGCAGTAGCTGTGATTGTCACCGAAGCACCTGCTGCGAAGGATGCATTGTTTGCGGGTGCCGATAGTGTGACTGCTGGTGGTACGTTGTTGGCTATGACCGTAATTGTCGACGCAGAAGTGGTGGTCACGGCATTTTGATTATCTGTGGCTTTTGCAGTAATCGAATACGTTCCGGCTGGTACACTCGGCCATGTAAAGGAATAAGGGCTGGATAAATCTTCGCCAAGTTTAGTCGCTCCGTTATAAAATTCCACTTTGGCTACCGAGCCATCATTGTCAGTTGCGTTAGCTGTAAGTGTTACCGAAGCCCCTGCCGCAAAGGATGCATTGTTTGCTGGTGCTGATAGTGTAACCGTTGGCGGTACGTTGCTAGCTATAGCTGTAATGGTTGATGCGGAAGAAGTGGCCAAGGCATTTTGATTGTCTGTAGCCTTTGCAGTTATCGAGTAAGTTCCGGCTGGTACGCTCGGCCACGTAAAAGAATACGGGCTCGACGCATCTTCGCCAAGTTTAGTTACTCCACTGTAAAACTCAACCTTCGTTATCGACCCATCGCTATCAGATGCAGTTGCTGTCAGCGTCAATGATGCGCCTGCTGCAAAGGATGCATTGTTTGCCGGTGCCGTTAGTGTCACCGCCGGTGGAGCGTTTGCAACTACATTGATCGTAATGGCACTCGATGAAGCGGTTGCATTCTCGTTGTCTGTAGCTCGCGCCGTGATGCTAAACGTTCCTGCGGGAACACTTGCCCATACAAAGGAGTAAGGGCTGGTCGCATCTTCGCCCAACTTCGTAGTACCGTTAAAGAATTCCACTTTTGTGACAGACCCATTACCATCTGAGGCGTTAGCTGATATCGTTACAGATGCACCTGCCGCAAAAGAGGCGTTGTTCGCAGGAGCCGTTAATGCGACCGATGGAGGTGTATTAGGTGTGGTCACAGTGATCGTTGCTGCTGACGATGTCTGAATGGCATTCTGATTATCCGTAGCTCTGGCTGTAAGCGTGTAACTACCGGCTGGAACGTTGTTCCAGGCAAAAGTGTAGGGACTTGAAAGGTCTTCGCCAACCTTAGTAGTTCCGTAAAAAAATTCCACTCTCGATATGGAGCCATCGGTATCAGATGCCGTTGCAGTCAGTGCGATGTTTGACCCAGCGGTAAAACTTGCGTTGTTAGCCGGACCTGTGAGATTGACAGTAGGAGGACTATTCGTTTGTGTCGCCGCGTAGCTTGCCGGGTCTCTTATGAAAGCACTCAGCATGGGCCCATATGCGGCAAAGTCATTGTCAGATACCTGTAGGTAATCGAACGTGTCGCTTGTGGTTGTTTGTTCATTCTCGAGTTTCCTATCGACATTTCTCCATACGGAGTTGTTGAAATACCAAAGTACAATTGGAGCATCTCCTATATCCTTGTAGACTGCATAATAGCCACCCGTGTACCAGTACCGTATAATGTCAGTGAATGAATTGGTCGGCATACCGGTAAGGTCAACACCCAGAATAGGTCTGTGTGCATCATACATTCCATACGGGTTTCCACTCCAGGCGACGTAACGAAATCTTTTCATCACGACATAGGCCGACCAAGGGTCAGTGGTGTTGTAGGTTTGCCTATTGTACCTGTAACCGTCGATTTGGAAGACGATCACTTTGTTCGCTATAGAATTATCTTTCAGATAGGCATTGGCCACGGATGTAGCATTTCCTCCGACAAAAATGACAAGAGGTTTTTCAGGAGTAGCCTTGCGGGCTTCGGCAATGATCAAATCACTGCCCGGGCTTGAGCTCCACTGAGTTTGTTCAATTACTCCGCTGCCAGGTCTAGCTAACGCTACGCCTGATCCTTTTATAGGAGCAGGAATATTCCGAAGGCCCGATTGTTGAGCCCTGTTGTACAGATCGACCCAGTCTTTGAAAGTATCGTCGTGTGTAAACATGTAGTTCGGCTGGTTGTACATGTCGCGGGTATTGATGTTACCCACCAGACGAAGCTGACCTTTGTTGGCCTTCAACCAGATGAAGAACGGATCAGGAGTATCATATATAAGATCATTATCGTATATGACAGCGTTTGTCCCGTCAACACCTGCGATATGAACGCCATTGTTTACTGTATAAGATATCTTCTGACCAAATGCATTCGAACACCAAACTACCAGAACAATTAATCTGCAGACACTCCTCATCATTCTTGCTTTTTAAATTAATCTTCATACCCATTGCTTGAGAGGGGTTGGCCAGGAGTTGTAGCGTGGACGTCGCATTCAGAAATCGATTGAACTATTAACCTCCGTAAACGAATTCCAACGTAACATCTGACTCTTGCCAACCGGAAATTAAAGCGACACTATAACCAACAATTCAAATGTTCATTGAAGAAACCAGGGAGGAAACTATCAATCGGTGAAACAACCTATTCTCAGATAAAGGCGGTTTTTACTCGTACTGTAAAACGCCTCATTGGCTTTGTTGATCATTGCGCAAAATGGCCTGTGTGTCTCGTAAAATGATAAGTGTTTGACAGCGAAATATTTGGTGTTGTGCGTGTGTGCTCGTGTTCAGCGCGCTATTCGATGTACTTTTTTTGATGATTGTGACAAATTCAGGACAGCCTGATTTTTTGTCAAACGGCGCTAAATAATGGCGGCATTTATTGTTATTTTGGTTGAAGTGTTTTACTCTCTTGAAAATCAATAATATACGCCCATCCACCTCTAACAGCGCCCTGGCAAAATCGATAGCTTTATTGCTTCTCCTTTGCCTCGCCATTAACCCTTTATTCGCTCAGGAAGCTCAACCTGTAGATGTCGAAGCCTTTTGGCTTTGGAAGTTCCTCGGGAGACTTCATCCGATGATCGTGCACTTTCCCATCAGCCTTATCATAGTGGCATTGTTGTTGGAATTTATTCAGAGGATGAGCGGCAAAAGGTCCATGAGCGACGCAATTCGTGCGCTGATCTATGTTGGTTCAGCCTCAGCTGTTCTCGCCGTGGTATTTGGTCTTTTGCTGTCGAATACCGACGACTACGGTGGCGACCTCCTTCCCATTCACCAATGGTCAGGGATTGCAACAATGATCTTGTCGGTGCTAATGGCTATTGCGGCATCACAGAATTTACAGAAGGTCCAGTTTATCTTGCTTATTATAACTGTGATGTTTGTTGGGTTTGCAGGGCACTACGGTGCAATGCTTACTCATGGCGATGACTATTTAACCGGTGCTTTTCCTTCCGAAGAGCAGAAGAATATTAATGGAAATAAAGCCGACGTGCTGGCTGTAAAAGATGGACAGCTTTCGGAGGAAAATATCCAGGAGTTGAATGTTGAGGTGCGTACAATTTTCGCGCATCATTGTTATAAGTGCCATGGCAAGGCTAAAGTGAAAGGTGAGCTACGGCTGGACAGTCGTGAAGCGATAATGAAAGGTGGTGAAGACGGTGTCGTGGTTGTTCCGGAGCATCCTGAAAAAAGCGAAATGATACGGCGTGTATCGCTGTCAGCGAATCACAAGGATGTGATGCCGGAAAAGGGAAAGAAATTATCGGAACGTGAAATAGCTGTTTTAGAATTCTGGATCAAGAACGGTGCTCCATGGCCTTCCGGCCCGGAGAAGAGTATATATCGGGTGGCTGCTCTTGAACCTCGCATGCCGGCGATCCCTGAAGGTCCTGATGATATGATCAATCCGATCGACCACTTTGTAGATGACTACTTTCGAAAGAATGATGTGGAGTGGAGCGATCCCGTCAACGACCATATCTTCCTGCGACGGATTTACCTCGACGTGATCGGCCTTCTGCCACCACCGGATTCTATTGATGCATTCATCAAGGATAGCGATCCCGGAAAGCGGGAGATCATGGTTAAAAGATTGCTGGCAAGAAATGACGATTATGCTCAACAATGGCTCACTTTCTGGAATGATGCATTGAGGAACGACTACACGGGAACGGGTTATATCACTGGAGGCCGGTTCGACATCACTAAATGGCTATACGCAACGCTGAAGAATAACAAGCCGTACGATTCTTTTGTCAAGGAACTTATCAGCCCGAACAAAGAGTCAAAAGGATTCATCGAAGGTATCAAGTGGCGAGGCACGATCAATGCGAGCCAACGGACGGAGATGCAGGCAGCGCAAAATGTTTCACAGGTATTTCTGGGACTCAATATCAAATGCGCTTCTTGTCACGATAGTTTTATTAGCGACTGGAAGCTGGATGATGCTTATGCCTTTGCAAACATTTTTTCGGACACAACACTTGAGATAAACCGATGTGACAAGCCTACAGGAAAAGTTGCCGGCCGGCGACTCTTATTTAAAGAATTGGGAGAAATAAATACGGAAGCGGTAACGGACGAAAGGTTAAAGCAGCTTGCCGATTTTCTTGTTCAGCCAAAGGACGGCCGCCTTTACCGGACCCTGGTGAATCGAGTATGGGCTCAGCTCATGGGACGTGGAATTGTGGAGCCCGTTGATGTAATGGACAATGAACCGTGGAGTCAGGACTTACTAGATTGGCTTGCGTCAGATTTTGTAGCTGACGGTCGCGATATCAAAAAACTACTCTTCAAAATATTAACATCGAGGACGTACCAGCTTCCGTCGGTTGGGTTTAAAGAAGAAGCGTTGATAGGTGCACCTGATTATGTATTTGGCGGCATGTTAAGGAGACGTTTAACAGCGGAACAATTTACGGACGCAGTCAGCGCTGCAATCGAACCGGTTTATCCTGATAGTGTCATTGTCTACAATTTGCTGCCTGCGTATGCCAAGAAGAGTATTCCATTTGCGCGGGCTGCGCTTGTGAAGAATGATCCGTACCTCACAGCGTTGGGAAGACCAACTCGCGAGACGGTATCTACAAGCCGATCCTCTCAGGCAAACTTATTGCAAGCGCTCGAGTTGACAAACGGCACTCGCTTTAATGAAGCAATCCAGCGTGGTGCCGAAAGCTGGAAAACGAAATATCCCGACGTGACAACGTTGGTGCGGGAAGTCTACAGAAATACCCTGGGACGACTGCCGGCCACAGAAGAAGAAGCAATCGCTTTGAAATCACTGGGACAAACGCCCTCCGGGAATGCAATTCAGGATTTTATTTGGGCGATGACCTTGCACCCCGAATTTCAATTGATCTACTGATGGGCATTGGGTGGACTTGGAGGAAGAAAATCGTAAATTGAGAGAAGGTATAAGGTATATGGTATAAGGGTATATATTTCAAGATTTGAAATAGATGAAAGGAACTTGGAACAGACGTGATTTTATTAAGGCGACCAGTGCGGCAACGCTCGGTGCGTTGGCAGCTGGCCCACCCGTTGCAAGCCTGCTGAGTGGATGTTCACAATCAAAGGTTGCGCGTAATTCTACCGCTGACACCGTAATCCTTCTTTGGATGGCAGGCGGAATGGCGCACACTGAAACTTTTGATCCGAAAAGATACACTGCGTTCGAAAAAGGAATGGAAGGAAACCGGGTTTTGAGCACATTCAAATCACACCCGACCTCGCTCGATGGAATAAACTTCTCAGAAGGATTGCAGTCGATTGGAGGAGTAATGAATAAAGGCACGTTGGTCCGCTCATACGTGGCAGCCGACATGGGCTTTATCCTTCATTCACGCCATCAGTATCATTGGCACACGTGTTATGAACCACCTCAAACAGTGGCTGCTCCACATATCGGTGCATGGATAGCCAAGGAACTCGGTTCTATGAATCCTGTTATTCCTGCCTTCATCGATATAGGTCAACGTTTTTCGGTGGGTGAAGCGGAAGAATTAAAGGCTTTTCACACTGCAGGTTTTTTGGGAAATGAATTTGGACCGTTTTTCATTCCTGATCCAAGTCAGGGTTTGGAAAGCGTTCGGCCTCCTGTTGGGATGGACTCAACGCGTTTTGAAAAACGCAATCAGTTATACAATGAACTTATAAGCAAGAGCCCATTAGGAGAAGTTGGAAGTGATTATCAAAAAGAATCATTAAGGCGTTCGATGGAACAGGCGTATATGCTTTTGAATTCTCCGGAAGCGAAAGCATTCGATCTAAGCCTCGAGCCGAAAGAATCGTATGATATCTACAACACCGGTCGTTTTGGACTTGGATGTCTGCTTGCACGAAGACTGACGGAACGAGGCGCTCGTTTTATCAGCGTGACGACGGAGTATGAACCTTTCGTGGGTTTTGATACGCATGAGAATGGTCATACGCGAATGGTTAACATGAAAAAAATGATCGACGCCCCTGTCGCTCAGCTGATAAAAGACCTGGAGAAATCCGGCAAGCTGGATCGTACCTTAATTATTCTTGCCAGTGAGTTTAGCCGCGATATGATGGTTGAAGGAAGACCGGGATTAAAAGTACTCGAACAGGTGGATCAACCGGAGATACTTTCAGATCTGAAATTTTATGGAATGCATCGCCACTTCACCGATGGCTGTTCAATCCTAATGTTCGGCGGCGGAATTAAGAAAGGATTTGCCTACGGAAAAACAGCCGACGAACGCCCTTGCAAAACCATTGAGAATCCCGTCAAGATCGATCAGATACACCAAACCATTTACCATGCATTAGGTATCCCTCCCGATACTCAATACGAAGTCGAGAAGAGACCGTTCTATACAACGCCTGATGGTAAAGGGGAGCCGGTACTTGATTTGTTGCAGGGTATGGCATGAAATGCTTTGGAAGTATAGTAAGGAAATATTAGGCACCCGTCGCTGGTATGAATTCGACCACATGGCCGATACATAATCGTTAGTAGCAATTGTTCTATAGACTATGAGATACCTAATATTAATATCGGCAAGCCTAACTTTATTCACCTGCAGCCGGGAAAGCAAAGACGTATCTGTTACTTCTGACACCTCCTTAGAGACAAATCTGAATACGGCCGAAAGTAACAAATTATTAGGAGAGTGGGGGATTTATACTTGGGATGACATTTATTGTAATACTTGTCCTAAAATCATTTTTAATAGCGATAAAACAGCCATTTTAACTTACCCTAATGAACTTTTGGATCATTTGAAATGGGAAATAAAGAACAATGCATTAGAGATTATTGGTACCAACCGAAATAATGAATCCCTATTTGTTGACTCTGTATACCTAATATCTCTAGTGAAGACAAACATAGGCATTGAATTGAAATTGACTCACCCTGAAACACAGCACTATATTTTGCTTAGGCGCAATGACGATTGAAAATACTACGTCAAAATGCGTATGCCATAGCCGGGTTCAGCGGTGAGTTGTGTGGTTCATTTTTTTCGATTCTGAGCCCGTTTGAGTATTTCTCTGCGTCAATCTGCGTGATATTTTTTCTGCGACCTCTGCGGGAAAAAAACAAGAGCGGCTTCACCACTAAACCCTCCGACAACATCGTCACTTTGGAGTCCAGTCGAGACCGTGTGATGATTGAACATAGTGCGCTGGGTTCGATAGTGAGCTTTAAGCGCAAAATCCGCAAAAGAATACACGCAGAAAGCGCAAAAAAATGCCAACCTCGATATTAGATGAGAATCGTTTGTACGGTGCTTGTCCTTCCGCGCTTTTTCCATGCTTTTTTCTGCGACTTTTGCGTGTCTTTTGTTTTGCGTTTTCTGCGCTTAAAAAGTCTGGGTACACCTTTGACAAACGCACAACTCTTCAACGTTCCTACGCTAAAGGAAGTCAACCTATCGCAACGGAATCCCTACTATAAACAACTCTTCCCTTAACAATCGTCATCTCTATACGAATATCCTTATCGAAGATCACAATATCGGCATCTTTACCACTTGCTAATGAGCCTTTCTTATCATTCACCCCAAGAATGCGTGCCGGTGTAGAGGTCATCATCCTTATGGCTTCAGTAAGCGGAATGTCAGCCATCGTGACCATTGTTCTCACAAGTCGATCTGCTGTCGCTACACTTCCCGCGAAAGAGCTGCGATCGGGTAATTTCGCAACACCATCTTCCACGATCACTTTCAATCCGTTGTGAAGACTACCAAGAACGCTATCCCCCGGCGGTAAACCCGCAGCACGCATCGCATCCGTTATTAGTGCCGTACGATCCGCGCCTTTGATCTTATAAACAAGCTTTAGAAGGGGAGGAGGAAGGTGAACGCCGTCGGCAATGATCTCAACATCCATTTCATCTATTATGAACGCGCTTTCAATCACCCCTGCGTATCGAAAAGCATTCCGCCTGGTCACCCCTGACATAGCTGAGTAGAGATGCGTTGCCAACGTAAAACCATTTTCAAAAGCGACCACGACATCTTCATAAATAGCATCCGTGTGAGCTACCGCAGGTAATACTCCCTTTGATTTCATATACTTCCCGAATTCAATGGCTCCTTTCAATTCAGGGGCTGCACTCCATCGTTTGATGTGCGTGGATCGCGAAAGCACGTCTTTATATTCTTCGGGATCCGGATCCCGGATGAATCGAGGATCCTGGGCTCCACGCTGAGCCATCGCAAAGTAGGGTCCTTCGAGATGTAGCCCCAGGAATTGCGCTCCATCGACATTACTCTTGATTGACTTCTCGTAAGCTGATAACGTCTGCAATAATTCTTCCTTACTTGCCGAAAGCGTAGTGGGCAACATGGACGTTGTTCCGTATTTAGCATGGAGCTTTGCAATTTTCAGGAACGCATCCTCTGTTCCATCCATAAAATCATGACCGGCACCACCATGCACGTGTATGTCGATGAATCCTGGAGCGATGTAATTTCCTAAAGCATCGATCTCGAGGGCATCGTTGACTTCAATGTTGTCTTCGCCAGCGTATTCAATGGTATCGCCGTTAACTATAACGGTACCGTTCCGGATAATGCGGTTGTGCATTATAAGGTTTCCATTGAAAAGTTTTAACCTTTGGCGACTCATGACATTAATTTGGTTGGCTCAGATGTCGCGCCGGTCCAGCTGCGTACACGGTGACCATGAAATGCGTAGAATGCGAGGTATAGATAACAGGGAAACAAAACCCAGTATCCGAGGCGAACGCTATGATAGACGTCGGCGACGTAGCCGTAAACAAGTGGCATTAAAGCGTTTCCGCATAGCCCCATGATCATTACTGATGCTCCTAGTTTTGTAAATCGCCCTAAGCCATCAAGTGCAAGAGGCCATATTCCAGCCCACACCAATGAATTCGCTAATCCCAAAAGCACAACAAACCAGATGGATATGTCGCTGTTATGGCCTAAAAATGTTACGGCACCCTGTGTATAAACGATCAGTAGCGTGAAAATAATTCCAAGCACGGTGCACAAACGAAGGGTATTGACCTGACTAATGAATTTTGGTATACATATAATTCCCAGAGTGTATCCGCAGATCGTTGCAAACAAAGTGTAGGATGGAAACACCTTCGCTTCCAAAAGATCTATCTTCATGGAATCCGCATATCCGATAATAGTATCGATCGCGATTACCTGAGTTCCCACGTGAAGGAAAATAGCAATCGCACCCATGATCAGGTGAGGGAATTGAAAGATACTTTTTTTGGTAGCGTTGGCCGCTGCGACTTCTCCGGTTTCCTTTTCGGTATTGATCTCAGGAAGTGGCGACAACCGAATCATAAGTCCCAGCACGAGCAATCCAAATCCTACGCAGGCATAAGGAACAATCACTCTTCGGATCAGCTCATCAAGCGCCGCATTCTTTTCCGATTCCGACATCGTAGCTAACGACTGGAAAAGGTCAGTGTCGGTTGCTCTAAGGATAACGGCTGCAAATAAAATAGGAGCAAGAATTCCCGCTCCTTTGTTGCAGATACCCATTATACTGATCCTTTGCGCTGCTCGTTCTTTTGGACCAAGCACCGTAATGTATGGGTTTACCGCAGTTTGCAAAATCGCCATTCCAATTCCAATGGTGAACAGGCCGACAAGGAATATCTCGTAAGTTCTCGACATTGCTGCTGGTACAAAGATGAATGCACCCAAAGCCATGATCCAAAACGCGATCATCATACCTTTTTTAAATCCAACTTTCTTGAGTAAGTAGGATGATGGAACGGACATTATAAAATAGGCGATGTAGAATGCAAAGGTAACGAGATACAATTGTGTGTTCTTTGTCAGTTCACAGGCGATCTTGAAGTAAGGGATGAGGATCGCGTTTACCCATGAAACGAAACCAATGATAAAAAACAACAGGCCGATTATGAAAATTGATATGACAGTATCCCTTTTTGTCAAGGCTGATACGTCAATCGCTGTTGTTGTGGATTTGTTCATGTACAGATCGGCTCTCTAATATAAATTATTTAATGGTAGGGCTGCTATGCTATTATTCCCGGGGTTAGTAATGATGCTGACGAAGTATCCAGAAAGATTGTGCAGTGCTGATGAGTCTGAAGAATACTGGCCGGATAAAGGTTGCTTACCGGATTTTCCACGCTGTTCTTAACAGCTAAAGCTTTCCTTGCATCGGGTACGGAGCAGACGATATGCTTCGATTTCATGATCTGTTTTACAGACATACTGATCGCTTTTCGCGGAACGTCATTGATCGACGGAAACCATCCTTCCCCAAACTGCTGTTGAACGCACTGATCATCGAGATCTACAATGATGTACGGCGTTTCGATTTCGAAATCGGCAGGGGGGTCGTTAAAAGCAAGGTGGCCATTTTCACCGATGCCCACCAGCGCCACATCGATCGGATGTTTCGAGATCAGTTTACTCAACCGTTCGCATTCCAATGTTGCATCATTCTCTCCATCGATGAGGAACGCGGCCTTTAGTGGCGGAGCCTTTGCAAGGAATCGTTCCTTCAAATACTTCCGGAAACTTGCAGGATGAGAGATGGGCAAGCCGATGTACTCATCGAGATGAAACATTACGACCTTGCTCCAATCGATATCTTCTTCAGCGATCAGTTGATTCAACGTTTCGAACTGGCTGGTACCCGTTGCCAGGATGATGTTCGCAATTCCCTGTTCCGAAATCGCGTAACGTATGGCCCGGCCGGCTTTGATGCCAGCTTCCTTTCCCATTTCTTTAACGTCTCTGCTTATTACTATCTCCACAGTGTTGTTTTATAATTTCACTTTTGTATTTCCACCTTTTTGCAGGAAAACATCGACAGGCTCGTTAGTCTTCCATGATCCAGCAGTGAAGTCTGGTATATCGACGGAGTTCGAACGGTTGGCAACTGACTTTTCGCTAAGCGGGGCTACTGCACTCCAGGCTGCGGCATCATAAACATCGATATCAAGAGGTAAGCCATTGCGCAAACAATCGATGAGTCTCCAGTCCATGAGAAAATCCATACCGCCGTGACCGCCGATTTGTTTCGCCAGCTCGCCGACCTTCTTGACAATAGGAGGTGCATATTTTTCTTCCAGCGCCTTGAAGTCCTCGTCGCTTACCCATCCTTCATGATTGTTGGAGATACGTCCGGGTTCAGGATATTTCAGGGCCGTGCCTTTTGTTCCACTTACGAGGTGAATACGCGAATAAGGTCGCGGTGATGTTACATCGTGTTGTATCATCATGGTCTTACCCTTTGTCGTTCGGATCGTTGTCGTGTTCATATTACCGCGATAGGTCTTGTTTTCATAGGGCTTATAAAAACTGTCTGTCGCTGCAAGTTCCTTCGCTTTTGCTGACATCATAAAATCATTGCTCGACATTGAGACTAAATAATCCATTTTGTCACCCCGGTTAATATCAAGGGCCTGTGCTATTGGTCCCAGTCCATGGGTTGGATAAAGGCTTCCGTTGCGCATATTCTCTTTCAACCTCCACATATCGTAGTAGTTTGTTTTGGAGAAATTGCTATCGAACAAGTGGTGGATGTAAGCACCTTCAGCGTGAACGATGTCGCCGAAGTAACCCTGCCTTGCCATATTGAGCGTCATGAGTTCGAAGAAATCATAGCAACAGTTTTCGAGTATCATGCAGTGCTGCTTTGTTTTCTCGGAGGTTGCTACCAGCTGCCAGCATTCTTCAACCGTTACAGCAGCTGGTACTTCGGATGCAGCATGTTTCCCGTGCTCCATGGCGTAGACGGCCATTGGAGTATGAAGCTTCCAGGGCGTGGCGATGTAGATAAGGTCGATGTCCTTTCGCTCGCACACTTTTTTCCATTCATTTTCGCCGCCACTGTATACATCCGGTTTATGACTGGTATTGGCCAACGATTCCTTCACTTTATTCGCTTTCTCTGGCCGTATATCGCATAGCGCCTTAATGTCAACACCGTCGATCTTGCTCATTCGCGAGACGGCGCCTGGCCCTCTGTTTCCCAATCCAATAAATCCGATCCTAACGGTTTCGATCTTTGGAGCAGCATAACCGCTCATATTAAAATGCTTACCACCCTGTTGAACGGCGTGACCCGCTGGTGTTGCAGCAACGGCTTCCTGGCCGTCAAGAATATTTGTGCTGGCTAGCCCTATTCCGGCGAGGCCGGAAAGCTTGAGGAAATTTCTTCGATTACTTTTCATGATGATTGGTGTAGTTTGTTCAATTTAATATTTTCCATGGGCCTAGTCGTCGCAGCGCCTCTCATTTCGGGGATGCTGCAGAAAAACCGGCATTAATCTTAGAAGACGCAGAGTCCGCCCAAAAGAGGAGACTCTGATACGAGAGTCAAATTTCTTCGGTTGCTTTCATAATGACTGTTGTTGATTCAATTCAATATTAGTTTTCGTCTGGGATGTCGCCGCAGTGTCTCCCCGAGAACTCGGGGGACGCTGCGGAACCGGTCAGCGTCTTTGCAATAGTTAGCTCTTTAGCCATTTGTCGAACCACGCGAAAGCTTCGTCTTGCATTTGCGCGTCGAACTTATGCGGGCCGGGATAATACGAGCACTTATATCGGTCCGCAGCATTTGCTTTTTTGAAGACCTCCGCTAAAATACTGTCAGCCCTTTTCATTTCGGGGAGTGTGTAAAGCTGATCCTCAGAGTCATTCAAGACCATTGTAGGAAGAGGAACTCTGAGTCCGAGGATCTCCGGGAAATCAAGCTCATTGGGAACAATGGGCACGTACGTCATCCACGTATGAGTAAATGATTTGTTGAGCAGGAAATCTTTCCATGTCGACATAAAACCTACGCAGACTGCGCATTTTATCCGCGGATCGAGTCCTCCCATAAAAACTGTTCTTAGTCCGCCGCCGGAAAGTCCTGCACATCCCATATTATTGGCGTCGACATCGTTGCGGGCACTCAATACATCGAGGGCTTTTTGGTCTTCAGCAAAGAATACGGAAGGCCATGTGGTTCCGGCACAAAACAATGACTTGGACATGACATGCTCATGTTCTCCAGCCCAAGCGTTATACGCTTTGATGTTATTTGCATTCTCTGGATCCTGGTCTGTCAAGCCATTGCGCATGTGTTCAGGTACATCTTGCAGCATTACCCGCCGTGTACCGAATGTGAAAGCGTCGGGGACCAGAACAACGTAACCTCTCTTGGCAATTTCATTTGCCCATGCACGCTTGTTATAATACTCCTGCTGATGCGATACCATCAAAGGGTGTTGTTGATCGGATGTTTTCGTGATTTTTCGTGTTCCGAAATACTTATTCCCTCCATGATCGTGAAAACCCAGTATTGCGGGTAATCGACCCGTTGCATTGGCTGGCTTTAAGAGAATTGCATCTGTTGCACGACCGTATGGAAGTTGCCAGCTGAGCTCCTCAATGTGCAGGCCATCGTACGTATATTGTTTTTTTACCGTCACCTTTGGTGTGGCGCCGACGTCAGGTATGGCCATGCGGTCCAGAAGTTTTTTTCTGGCTGCCTCCTTCCAGGTGGCAAGATTTGACCATTCGGATTTTCTAAAGGAATGTGACGGCAGTTTGCCTTCATTCAACCCAGACGACCAGGGGCCATACTGGCCGATTACACTCAGATTTTCTTCACTCATTGGTAAGTCTCCTGCAGATGCATTTTTCGTCAACCCGGTGGAGTCCAAACTAAGGTTTTCTTCGGAAAAAGAAAATGCGCTGGAACTTGCGGCGGTAAGTCCTAGCATGCTTGACCACTTCAAAAAATCTCTGCGTTTAGTATTCATTTCCTTTTAATGTTGATCTGATAAAGTTAAGTTATCCGGAAGACTGACTCATTGCTATTTTTAAATACTTTTTAAGGACTTTCATTTTTTTACTTTTATAGTGACCTTACCCCACGTCAATTTTCGGTCGATCGGCAGCAGATTGTTGCGAGAAGCAATAACACAGCAAGGGTGTGCGTTGTGTGCTTCGCCGTGTGTGTGGTGTGCTTTTTGAAAATACAGACTAGACGTGAGAAGAATCTGGAATTGTTGCGTTCAATAGTAATTATTAATATTAATCTATGTGTTTTTACCTTCATTCGCGCTAACTTTTATTCGGACGGGAGAATCGTTAATCGTAATTCCGTTAATCATTAATCGTGGGTGTGAGTGTGAGGACTGGGAGTGGGTAGCAAACCCATTCAATAACAATGGTCACCTGAAATTCAACGATATGAAATGCAATACGAATAGAATAATAAGAAGCTTCCTGCTGGCAACCGCACTGCTGTGTGCCGCTGCAGCTTGTACAACAAGGACCGCTCAAAACGAGAGCGACAGCAATGGCGATTCATCTGCCTATCCTTTGGAGATTCTTGAATTTGAGGAAGGAGACGGGAATCCTGTATTCACAGGAACAGATGGTGAGACGTGGGATCAAAAGATCAGGGAACGTGGATACATTATCAGAGAGGACAGTGTGTATCACATGTGGTACACAGGATATCGGGAAGATCCGGAAACTGACATGCACCTTGGATATGCTACTTCACCAGATGGACTGAAATGGACACGATACGAAGGCAATCCTATTTTTGATTCCGGGTGGGTTGAGGACATGATGGTGCTTAAACATGAAGGCAAGTATTACATGTTCGCGGAAGGAAAAGGTGACGTTGCGCATATGCTTACTTCCACGGACCGGATTCACTGGACTGAGCATGGACCGCTTGATATTCGTCAGACCAACGGAATACCTATCAGCAAGGGACCGTACGGTACCCCGACGGTATTGTTGGAAAATGGAGTATGGTATCTATTTTATGAACGCGGAGACCTCGGGATCTGGCTTGCGACTTCCCACGATCGTAACATATGGACGAACAAACAGGACGATCCTATCCTGCAGCTGGGACCTGAGACGTATGATAAATACGGAGTGGCTTTCAATCAGATCGTAAAGCACAAAGGAAAATATTATGCATACTATCACGCTACGGAATATGAAGACTGGCATGAATGGACTAGCTGTGTCGCAATTTCAAATGACCTCATCCATTGGAAAAAATATCCAGACAATCCGATTCAACGAGAAAATAAATCCAGCCCTATTCTTGTGCACGATGGAGTGCAATACAGGTTGTATACGATGCATGATCAGGTGGTAGTGCATTTGCCGGAGAGGTGAGGAGATAGGCATATAAAGTATAAGGTATAAGGTATAAGGGTGTTGGCAACAGACCCACGACTCACACCTTCCAAATGATTACCAAAAATGTACTCATGAGGAGATTGTGAATAAGGTCTGGTATTGACCATCTCAACTCTTCATCCCCCTTATCTCCTTATCTCCTAATCTCCCTATCTCCTACCACCAACGTAACGGCTATTTAATGCAATCCCTTTTCTGTAAGGGCAGTCAGTAACCACGTGGAAATGAACAAAATAAACCCGCCAAATCAGTTTATGACCAAACATCATTGTGATGCCCGGCGCGCTAAAATTCTATCCGGCGCTGTTCGCAATCCGGCAATTCATTTCTAACTTACCGGTCAATCATTAACCTAAACCATTTGAGGGGACTTCTACTCTTTCTCTTACTATTTGGCCTATTTCCCGCGTTCTCGCAATCTGCCCTTGACATACGACTCGATGGTTCAGAGAAAGGGAAAAGCCTGAGTACATATTTGACTGACCTCGAAAAGGGCCATCCTGTCAAATTTTATTTTCTTAACGATTGGATTGATCACCTCACCCTCACGGAAAATCTGTCTGGGATTACGTTAAGGGAGGCACTCGATGAGTTGTTCAAAGGCTCCGAGCTTAATTATCTCGAGATCAACGAACATACCATTGCGCTGGTAAAGGATCCGGCCCACGCCATTCAGCATGATGCTATGCTCGTCGTGGCACAACGTGCTCACAAAAAAATTGACAAAGTAATTATTGGAAGTCAGTCAGATGCTTTAGGCCGTCGGCAAGTTACTATACGCGGGACACTCACAGAAAACAAAACTAAGAATCCGCTTGTCGGTGCGGCGGTGATAGCAACGGACATTCCCCTTGGAACCATAACCGATTCTGAAGGCAGGTTTGAGTTGAGAGTTCCCAGCGGTGCTCACGTCATTACTTTCACATACGTCAACTTTGAAGAAAAAGTGATCGACCTTGAAATTTACAAGGATGGTGTCGTGAACCAGCAGCTCGAAGAAGTACCAACGGTGCTGGAGGAAGTGGTTATTCAGGATATGACGGGACGGGAGATAACGACCAGCGGCATTGGAACGACGAGTTTGAGTATGAAGGCAATCAAGCGCGCTCCTGCTATGCTCGGCGAAGTGGATTTGATCAAACAAATACAAACATTGCCAGGCGTTACTACCACGGGTGAAGCCGCTAGTGGTTATAACGTACGCGGTGGTAGCGTAGACCAAAATCTTATCCTATATGACGGCCTGCCTGTTTTCAACAGTTCGCACGTATTCGGTTTCTTTTCCGCATTTAATGCTGAGGCTATACGCGACGTGACTTTCTACCGCGGCGGTATTCCTGCGGAGTTTGGCGGAAGGATCTCATCCGTACTGGATATAAGGTCAAAAGAAGGAGATAGGGAACGATGGGGAGTAAGTGGGGGTATAGGCATCATTTCAAGTAATCTAATGGTACATGGACCGATCATCAAAAATAAGACGACGATTGCAGCTTCGTTCCGCACCACTTATTCTGACTGGCTCATTAACACTATACAAAGTAACTATGTTGATTTGCGCAATAGCTCAGTTACATTCTACGATGGAGCGGCGAAACTAACTCATTTGTTTACTCCAAATACCAAGCTGACGCTATCGGGCTATGTCAGTCATGATCAGTTCAAACTTAATGGCGATTCAACTTATCGTTGGGATACCAAAATGGGATCGCTACGACTCGATCATCAGTTCAGCAGCAAATTTACTGGCTCATTGGTAGCCGGATATGGAACTTATCGCTATGAGGTATTTGACGAAAATCCGAATGCCGGCTTTGAGTTAAGTTACCAGATAACTTATCCAACGGTAAAAGCTGATTTCAACGTCAAGCTCGAGAAGCATAAGATCGGGTTCGGCATGGAGGGAGTGTTTTACGATTTTGATCCAGGAACACTTACACCATCTTCTCCGCAGTCAGACAAGAAGTATATCGAAATGGAAAGACAACATTCCATTGAATCTGGTCTTTATGTTTCTGATCAGTTCCAGGTATTCACCAAGTTTCACATCGACGCAGGACTCCGTCTTTCGATGTTCCAGGCTGTTGGTCCAGGGTCAGTAAACATCTATAAATCAGGAGTGCCTCGTGAAACGTTGAACATTATCGACACAGTCCACTATGAAAAGGGAGAAACAATCAAATCGTATCACAATCTGGAACCCCGGCTCGGTTTGCGATACGAGATCAATCCGCAGTCATCCATTAAAATGGGTTACAATCGAATCTTTCAATATCTGCATTTAGTCACAAACACCACCGCTGTAACTCCTGTTGACATCTGGCAACCCAGTGGCTACTATTTCAAACCGCAGATGGCGGATCAGTTTTCGGTAGGATACTACAGGAATTTCAAGGACAAGAAGTATGAGGCTTTTGTAGAAGTATACTATAAAACCATAGAGAATGTGCTTGACTTCAAAGACGGTGCTCAATTGTTGCTGAATCCGCAGATCGAAACAGATTTGTTACAAGGCAGTGCGCGGGCATATGGTGCCGAAATGCAAATCACAAAGACCGGAGGTAAACTGGAAGGATCGTTGGGCTACACTTATTCGCGTTCGCTTCGTACCATTGAAGGGGAGTTCCCTGACGAAGCTATAAACGATGGGAAAGAATATCCTTCCAATTACGATCAGCCTCACGTTGTCAACCTTAATTGGAAATACAACATCACAAGGCGATTCTTCTTTACCGGTGCATTTACGTACCGCACAGGAAGACCGATCACGCTGCCGTTAACGGCGTTCAGCGTCGAAAACTTTACCGTATCATCGTTCTCAGACCGCAATGCCTACAGAATACCTGACTATCATCGACTGGATCTGGGTTTAGTTATCGAAGGAAGTCACAAGCGCAAAAAGCTATGGGACGGAACATGGACGATATCCATTTACAATGTCTATGGACGAAAGAATCCTTATACCATCTTTTTCAAAGAAGTGAGACCCGGTATTCTCAGGCCTTACAGGCTTTCGATTATAGGCACGGCACTCCCATCAATATCTTACAGCTTTAAGATCTAAACAGCGTGATAAGGAGAAGTTCCATATTGCCCGTTGTTCTGATTCTTTTTGCAAGCGCATGCCTTGACCGCATAGATATCGAAACGGGTTACATTTCGATGAACACAATTGTAATCAATGGATCAATTTCAAATGAGGCCGGTCCTTATCAGGTCGCCATCAGTATGGCATTTGATATTGAATCGAAGGAATCATTCAGACACCCTGTTTCCGCCAAGCGTGTAGTTATTTCAGACAACACAGGAACAAGCGAGGTGCTTACGGAGGCCTCTGCAGGAATTTATGTTACGAAGCCTGGCGGCATTCGTGGATCCGTAGGAAGAACCTATGTTCTTAAGGTTGAACTAGGGGATGGCCGGGTGTACGAGTCGGTTCCCGATACACTGTTGGAATCAGGAAGAATAGACAGCTTGTATGCATTGTTCACGGAAGAAAAAACTCTCGACAATAATGCAACTGTATATGGTTTTGATGTGAAGTTCATTCCTTCTATCGTGTCTGAAAACAAATACCATCTGATGTGGAAATTTACCGGCACATTTCAATCGGATACGAATCCTGAATTTAAGGACGATGAACCGTGCGGCGTTATAACGTGCCAAGGATGTAACCGATGTAACTACGTGCCTTTATGCAGCGGCCTTAGGAATGTCTCTCCATTTCCTGGGATTACTCGCGCAGTATTTGTTCGGGTTGGACCTTGTGAATGTTGCACCTGCTGGTACGATTTCCTTAACCCTCAACCGCTACTAAGCGATGATCTTTTCGTGGAGCAAGGCAAATTCTCTGCACAAACGGCAATGCATATACCATTAGAGGCCTGGACATTTCAGCACAGGGTGTACGCAAAAGTCACCCAGTTTACTTTATCGAGTCGTGGATTTGATTTCTGGAAAGCCGTCAAAGATCAAAATACAGCAATCAACAGTTTGTTTCAACCAGTAACCGGAAGGATAAAGACGAACTTTGTCCAGGTGAGCGGCCCCCCTGCTGGTATTGAAGGGCTGTTTTTCGCAGCGGGCGTTGCAAGCAAAGCGATATTTATTGATCGCGAAGACGTTCGTAATGGGGTGCCAATTCCTAATCCAGGCATTCCATTCGCAGAAAGTTGTTTAAAACTATTTCCTTATTCCACAACCGAAAAACCGGAATTCTGGGAGTAGAACTATTAATTGATTAACGAAAGTGGAAGTGAATATTGTGAATCATATTCTTAACGTCATGGGTAAGCGTCGGAGAACGTTCGTAAGAATGTGTTCGTTGATGCTTATGCTTTCGACGGGCGCCTGTGTGGACCGGATCGACATTGATACTGATATCGGCGAAAATTTCCCCATCGCAGTGGAGGGATTTATCACCAACGAACCCGGACCCTACAAGGTCGAAATATCTAAATCATTCGACATGGAATCGAAAGAGTCTATGAAAGCTCCAATATCTGCGAAGAAAGTTTCGATCCTTGATGACCAGGGGTATTCAGAGGATTTGGTTGAAATCAGTCAGGGTATTTATCAAACAAATCCCAATGGCATTAGAGGCGAGGTTGGACGTGCATACAAAGTGCGTATTCAGCTACTTGACGGCAGGATATATGAGTCGATCTATGATACGTTGAATTCCTACGGATCAATGGATAAGGTTTACCATGAATTCGTAGAAGAAAAAAATACTCAAGGCATCACAAACTATGGCTTCAATGTTTTTTTCGATGCCGACGCGGGATCCCAAAGGGAATACTATTTTCTGTGGAAGTTCAAAGGGACGTTTCAGGTGGATACCAACCCTGAACTGTATAAGGTGCCCTGTGGTAGTGAAGCGAGATGCCCCAGCCCACGCCCTTGCAGTTCGTATGTACTTGGCCTTGACGGAAACCTTGAATATGTAAAGCCCTGTGAATGTTGTACGTGTTGGGTAGACTTTTTTAATGATATGCCGGTTGTTAGCGATAACCAATTTGTTGATGGTGGCAAGTTTACTAAGATCAATGCGACGTATATTCCTGTAACACAGTGGACCTTCATGTACAAAGTACATGCAGAAGTGAAACAATACACGTTGTCGCGGCAGGCATTTGATTTCTGGAAGGCACTGGTTGCTCAAAAGAAAGCCACAACAAGTCTTTTTCAGCCCGTTACCGGAAAGGTGCAGGGCAACATTATTCAAATAAGCGGAGAGCAGGGACAGATCGAAGGATTGTTTTATGCTTCATCGGTAAGCAGCAAGTCGATGTACATTACGCGCAAGGACGTGCCTTTGGAATCGATGATTCCGCCGCTGGAACTTCCTTACGAAGAAAGTTGCACGAAATTGTTTCCCTATTCAACAACCGAAAAACCTGTTTATTGGGATTGATTATGAATGAATTTTTACGTGTTATCAAATGACAGCACTATTTAGAAAGATAATTGTTCGACTGACGTTCTTAGTGATCGTGGTGATGCTTTTATCATCCTGGAAGCCGGCGGATTTTCTTCAGGATCTTCAGCAAAAGTATGACGCATTCAGGACGAAATATCCTACAGTAAAGCTATACTGTATCCTTAACCAACCCGTCTATTCACCAGGTGATACAGTATTCTTTCAATGCTGGTACATGAACGACGAATTTACTCGCGTGAAAGGTGAGCATATTGTCACACTCGATCTTTTCAATGGCGAAGGACGCGCCGTTCAAAAAATGAAGTTCAAAGTAAAGAACGGCACAGGCCATAGTCAGTTTGTTGTTGATCCGGGTGTGAAGCCCGGAGATTATAAAATAGTTGGCCATACTGAGTGGATGAGAAACTTCAAATCTTCCGGATATTATCAGAAAATGATCCGGATTGAGTCGACAAAAGAAATCGAGACCTCGTTCAAAAAAACCGATGTTCTAAAATTCTTTCCAGAAGGCGGCAATCTTGTAGGGGGAACAGCGAATAAAATAGCGGTGCTTGGTCCCCCGTCCGCAGTGTTACAACTGAGTAGCCCCGCTGACTCAGCCGTCACTGTTGTATCCCTTGATTCAACGGGTCTTGGTAATTTTACTCTGACGCCAGAACCGGGTGTGAGGTATTACGCCGAATGGCCTGCTGGCGGAAGGCGCTGGCCGTTACCTGTAAGCGAAAAGGATGGAGTTTCGCTTATGATGGAAGCAACGGGTAATCCTGAATTTCTATTGTCTGCTCCTGCTGGTTCACAATTGATAGATAAAGAGATCTATGCTGTCGTAGTTTCTCAAGGCAAGATCAAATTCAGGCAAGCATATAAATTTGATGAGACCCGGTCGCTCCGGGTTAACGTACCGTTGCAAGCAATGGACAAAGCTGTTCACGAGATGGTGATTTTTGGTTCAGCAGGAGAGATCCTTGCTCGGCGATTGTTCTTCCTCAAAGGCGCCGACAATTTTACGGCGAAACTAAACGTGAGCCCTTCTGTGGGGCAACGCGGACGCGTAACAGGTGCCGTACAAATCATGGACGAATCAGGCCGGCCGTTGGATTGCGAAGTCAATGTGTTGGTGTATCAGAGCAATTTATTCAATTATCATACTTCTGCGTCCGGCTTTTATCTTTCAGATCTTTCCGCCGCGGACGAACGTGCACGACGTTACAACATCAGAGATAACTTTCTTCTGAACGACTTTCTTATCACGCAGACCGTCGACGTTTTTGATTGGAGGGACGTACTTAACAACAGGACAATACCACTGACGTTTCCGTTCTACAGTGAAGCAAAACTCCGGGGCAAATTAGTCTCTAAAAAAACAGGTGAAGCGCCACCCGATTCAACAGCGGTGATCGGATACTTGCAGAAGAATACCGTCGGATATGAGGCATATACGCGTGACGGCAACTTCGAGATGACTCTCATTTACGACTTTTGGGGAGCAGACTTGATATTTTGCACGCTCAGGCAAAAGAACAAATCGGTCGATGGAAATTACGACGTAATTGTTTTGGAGGATTCGATCAAATCTATTGGAACATGGACCTCGATCGAGAAAGACCAACGCGCGAAATACGGAGAATATGCGTTGAACCGGAGTATCGTCTCGAAATCTTATTTATTCTTTGGCAATGAAGGAGCGTTGGCTTCTGCTGCGGAGCTGAGCCCCAACAGTATCTTTGAAGATGAGTTTCGTGGTGTAGACTATTCCGTGAATGTGGAGGAGTACATGACTTTTCCGTCAATGGCAGACTTTCTCCAGGAAGCCGTGCCTTTTGTGCGTTATCGGAAGAAAGGAGATAAAGAGACTGTGCGCATGTCGTACCGGTATGATAAGACGCTTAAGATTTTCAAAGAAGATCCCCTATACATTATAGATGGGTTGATGACGAGGAACACAGACTACTTCCTGAGTTTAAAACCGGAACAATTGCTTTTTATTAAGATATTGAACAATCCTAATAAACTTACCCAGCTTGGTAAGCTCGGTGAGAATGCGGTGATATTTGTTGAATCGAAGAAAGGGGACTTATACAAGGGAATCGAATTAGAGAATATTTTTCCTGTAACCGGATTATCCCGGTCAAAGGAATTCTTCGAGGCTGACCACAGTCAGGCAGGTGTGAACGACAGGATTCCTGACTTGCGTTCGACGTTATACTGGAAGCCTTTTATTGAGACCAAGTCAGGAACAGCGGAGTTTAATTTTTTTGCCGGCGACGATATCGGCCCCATGAAGGTGGTGGTGACGGGTTTTACGAAAGACGGAAGACCTTTCAGCGTTGAAAAGGAAGTCAACGTAGTCTTTGACGCCGAAGCAAGATGAACTACGCGTCATGTCGAGACTACGCTCTGACTACTGCTTCAGAATCGATCCGACCCCGATAATTATCGGGGCCCAGGTTCGAAAGCACTAGTGATAAGACCTACCCATTTGATAAAACGGCCTTTGCAATGACTCTTGCACGTGCGCCGCTCAGATAAAGAAAGCTCGGAAGGGTCCCGATAATTATCGGGATCGAAGAAAGTGCATCTGTCGAGGAAATGCGCAAGCTCGACATGACGTTACCCTTCTCCATTCCTGGCTACTTGTATAATACTGGCTTACTCGTGGTGTCCGGTTATGTAGTGTTCAAGGTGTTCTATGATGCCTTTCTGCTCTTCGATAACGAAGTGGACAACATCTCCGATTGAAATCAATCCAACGAGCTTACCGTTTTCAAGTACCGGAAGGTGACGGATCTTTCGGCCGGTCATCACTCTCATACAGTCATCGATACTGGTTTCAGGCGTAACGGTAACGAGATTAGACGTCATGAGGTCTTTGATCGGTGTGTCTTTAGAAGACTTCCCTTTCAAAATGAGTTTTCTGGCATAATCTCTTTCTGTAAAAATACCGACCAGTTTTCCATTCTCTACGATCAAAAGGCCGCCGATATTTTTCTCGCACATCAATTCGATGGCGCGGTAAACCATTACAGTCGGTTCAACGGAAAAAATGGCGTTGCCTTTGTTATGCAATATGTTTCTAACCTTTCCCATGATTTATCATTTTGCAATCGATTGAAGATAAAATCTTTTGTAATAAAAAACAAGGCAGAACCTACGTAATCACTGCATTATTTCATGAGTTGCAACAAACTCTCGGGGAAAATCCCCAGCGAAATAGACAGGACTATGAGAAGATATAGCAATGATGTCAATGAGGGATCGTTTGGTATTTCTTCGTGGTCTGGCTCCTTGAAAAACATGGCGACGATTATCCGGAAGTAAAAATACACGCCAATCAACGACGTGATGACCGCGAGGATAACCAATGGGGTAAATCCATTTTGAATAGCCAGCGCAAACACCATGTACTTACCGAAAAATCCGGGGAGTGGCGGGATACCGGCTAATGAAAGCAACGCTATCGTCATTGCTAGGGCCAAAATGGGCTTCTTTCTGTACAGTCCATTAAAATTATCAACTGTTATAAGTGAACGTTTTTGTTCTAACAGCAGAAGTATGGTGAACGCCGTAATGGATCCGACGGCATATGCTGCGAGGTAATAGAATATAGTGCCTGACGATGCCTTATCATTGGAAAGAAAACCTAAGAGAATATAGCCCACGTGCCCAACGCTGGAATAGGCAAGCATACGTTTAACACTATTTTGGTATACAGCCGTCAGGTTAGCGACGACCAGCGTGAGAACGGTAATTACCTGCAAGGCTGCTGCCCACGTGCTTTGCACTGATGAAAAGCAAATTGAAAATATCCTGTAAAAGGCGGCAATTGCGGCAATCTTCACCACGGTGGACATTAATGCCGTGATTGCGGTCGGCGATCCATCGTAGACATCCGGTGCCCAAAAGTGAAATGGAACTGCGGAGATCTTAAACGCCAGACCTGCGAACATCATCAGTACGCCGGCATAAAAAAAGTAGGGTAATTCACCTTTGTGTGCTTCTACAAACCCGGCGATCGTTGTGATCTGGAATGATCCGGTGGCGCCGTAAACAAGCGCGATGCCCATCAACAGGAATCCGGTTGCAAATGCACCCATGAGGAAATATTTGAAAGATGCTTCCGTGGAGAAAAGGCTCTCTTTTCTGCTTCCCGCCAGTACATACAACGAAATAGACAATATTTCAATGCCGAGGAATAGCATGGCCATATTATTGAATGAACTCATGATGAGCGCTCCAGCAATGGTGAAGAGCACCATAGCTGATCGGTCCGTGATATGAGCACTGTTTTTGAAATAGTCAGCTGACATCCAAAACCACAACAACGCGATAAAACATATGAGCGCAGTGTAGGCCAGCGAGAAATTATCAAACAACAACATTTCACTAAAATGGAATGTTGAACGACCAAACTCACGCACAACTGAAAGTAAAGCAGCTGCAAGACCGGCGATAATAACCCAAAGAAGCCATTTCCTTAAACTCAGAATTTCCGCAATCAGCGAAACAATGCCCAAGCCACATATAACTAGTAATGCATTCATATTATCGCCCTACTACAGATAAGTTCGAATAAATATTAAGCAGGTTTTCAACCGAAGCTTCGGAAAGATTCAACAGTGGCATCGGATAGACCCCCAGCAACACGATAAGGATCACTACTGGATAAAGGACCAGCTTCTCGTGATTGGTCAGGTCTGCAAAACCTAACAGCGTATTGTTGACTTCGCCTGACATCGACCGTTGAAATGTCTTCAGCATATAAATTGCACCGAGAATTATGGTGAGTCCTGCTATTGCTCCCATATAAGCCTGATACTGAAACAATGAATTGATCAGCAGGAATTCACCAACAAAGCCGCTAGTCAACGGTAGGGCGACACTGCCAAGCATCACTATGATGAAAACCGTAGTAAGAATAGGGGCGACATTCCTGATGCCCCCTAAACTTGCAAGCGTCATTGTTTCGGTGCGCTGAAAGATAATTTCGATAATGTAAAACAAGGCGAACACCACAATTCCGTGACTGAACATTTGGATCATTGCCCCCTGTATACCAATCGTGCTTAGCGTAAGAGCTCCCGCTGAAATTAAGCCTACGTGCGCGATAGAGGAGTAGGCAATGAGCCTTTTAAAGTCCTTTTGGATGATAGCAATGCAAGAAGCGTAAATGATTCCTATAATCGAGAGCACAATTGCTGTTGATCCCCACTCCTGAACACCTGCGGGTACTACGGGGATCAACCATCTGATCATTCCATATATTCCCATTTTAAGCATAATACCGGAAAGCAACATTGTTCCTTGGACCGGCGCTACCGTATAGGTATCAGGTTGCCAGGTATGAAAAGGAAACACTGGCATCTTTATGGCGAATGCAATAAACATTGCCCAGAATATCAACCCCTGCGTTCCGGCTGGCAAAGCCCTGCCGGCCGCGTAAAGGGCGTGAATATCGAATGTGTGAGGAGAAGGGGTTTGGTAATATAAGTACACTATCCCTATAAGCATGAACAAGCTTCCAGCCAGGGTATAAATAAAGAACTTAAGTGTTATTCGCCCGCGGTCTTCACCACCCCAGATGAGACAAATGAAGTAAATAGGGATAAGGGCCACCTCCCAAAAGAGATAAAACAGCAGACCATCCAATGCAGTGAACACTCCGATCAGGGCCATCTGCATTATCAGGATGAGTCCATAGAATGTAGATTGATTGTGATACGAAGAATTAAAGGAAGAAAGGATTATAAGCGGTACCAGAACTGTTGTTAGCAGCACCAACACGAGACCGATACCATCAATTCCTACTGCAAAATGTAATCCTAAAGATGTGATCCACGGTATATCTACAACGAACTGGTATAGTTCGCTGGGAACAAATCCTACGGCAACAACCAGCGAGAGCATCAACTCTATAAGTGATCCAGTGAGGGCCCAGACTTTCGCATTTGACGGCCGCAATGCGAACAGCACGATCGCAACAATCAACGGGAAGAATATCAAAAATAATGTCATCATTTCTATTTCATTCAAGTCCGACCGCGTAGGCGAGGAGCAGCGCTATTCCTATGACCATAACAAAAATGTAGTAGCCCACCCGGCCGTTTTGAAAGAGGCGGGCAAACTTGCTTCCTGATTCAACTCCGCGACCGGAAGCATTCACTAACATATCGATACCGGATTTTTCAACTATCGTATAGAATTGTTCTGAAAGCCAATACAATGGTTTTACAATAATCGAATCATAGATCTCGTCCACGTAGTATTTATTGTAGAGCGTTCGCTGCAATGGATTTGTCATCTTACCATCTTCAGCAGGGACGTGGCGCTTGCTCACATAGCGGGAGTATGCGAATGCAATAACAATCAAGGTAAGTACAACAACTCCTCCCATTAACATGTACTCCGTGGAATGGTCAAGAGTATGGGATGCAACCAGGCCATGCGATTGAGCAAATACTGGTGATAGAAAGCTTTTCAGCCAATGTGATCCCCCCAGAGCTTCAGGTACTCCCATGAATCCACCTATCGCAGAAAGAACTGCAAGAACTATTAACGGTAAGGTTATGCTCTGTGGTGATTCGTGCACATGGTGCATCGTATCCGCACTGGCACGAGGTGTGCCCAGAAACGTGAGGAAGAACAGTCGGAACATATAAAACACTGTTAGCATAGACGCAGCTACGGCTACAATCCAGACGACCTTGTTGTGGTCGAACGCCGAAGCGAGTATTTCATCCTTCGAAAAGAATCCGGCAAATGGAGGGATTCCGGAAATTGCCGCAACCCCGATAAGAAATGTCATATAAGTAACCGGAAGATATTTTTTGAGTCCTCCCATTTTTCGTATGTCTTGCTCGTGATGGAGCGCATGGATCACGCTACCTGCACCAAGGAATAACAAGGCTTTGAAGAATGCATGAGTGGCCATGTGAAAGATACCACCTGTAAAGTTGCCGAGTCCGAGTGCGACGAACATTAACCCCAACTGACTGACAGTTGAGTAAGCCAATACTTTTTTAATGTCAGTCTGAGTAAGAGCGATTGTAGCGGCAAACAACGCAGTGGCAAGGCCGATGATAATAACTAACTCCATCGCTATCGGAGCGAGTGAATAGAGCAAGTTGTTCCGCGCTACCATATAAACGCCGGCCGTAACCATTGTGGCGGCATGGATGAGCGCAGAGACGGGAGTAGGTCCGGCCATCGCGTCAGGCAACCACGTATAGAGCGGGATCTGCGCACTCTTTCCCATAGCGCCCACAAAAAGCAAAATTGTAATCAGCGCGATCGTAGAAGGGTCAATTGATGTTGCCTGCGGAAATACCTGTAAATATTCTAAGCTGCCGAAGTTTATAAAGATGAGTACAATTCCCAGCAACATGCCCAGGTCTCCGATACGGTTCATGATAAACGCTTTGTTTGCTGCATCATTGTAGTCCTGGTTCTTGAACCAGAATCCGATCAAGAGATAAGAGCAAAGTCCGACGCCTTCCCAGCCGATGAACATCACGAGGTAGTTAGCTCCCATTACCAGAAGCAGCATGAAGAAGACAAAAAGATTCAGGTACGAGAAAAAGCGATTATATCCTTCGTCGTCCTCCATGTATCCGATCGAGTACACATGGATGAGAAATCCAACGCCTGTTATGATAAGGAGCATCAACGATGACAACGGATCAATAAGGAAGCTGATGGAGGCCTTAAAGTTACCTGCGCTGATCCAGTCAAATAGTGTTACATGAATACTTGGCTCGCCAGCTGTGATTCCAATAAGGTGAATAAAGAGGAAGAACGATACTATAAAAGATGCTAGCACTGATCCACATGCAACAAAGGCTGTAAACCCTTCAGTGAACCTTTTTGTATTTAGGGCAATGAAAAGAAAGCCCAGCAACGGGAAAAGGGGGACGAAGCTTACTAGAAAATCTATACCTACCATTTGAGACGATTCAATACATTAATGTCTACGGTCTTTGTATTCCGATACATAAGAACAACAATAGAGAGTCCGACAGCCACTTCAGCTGCTGCCACTGCCATGATAAAAAACACAAATACCTGACCTGATGCATCATTGAGATAGCTGGAGAAAGCGACCATCAAAAGGTTCACGGCATTAAGCATTAGTTCTATGCACATGAATATGATTATAGCATTTCTTCTGTAAAGCACACCCAGCACGCCGATTGTGAACAGCGTTGCCGAAAGCCAGATGTAATAGTCTATTGGTATATTATTTATCATATTGTTAACAACCCCGGCCCCCTTTAGGGGGAGGATGTTCAAAATTTCATTGTTCATCTTCACTTGTCACTGCCTACTACTCACCACTCACCACTTACCACTTACTATTTACTATTTTCCTCCTTCTTCCCCAGCATCACTGACCCGACCATTGCTGCAAGCAACAGGATCGAGGTTATTTCGAATGGAAGTAAGAATTCGGTCAGCATTATCTTTCCAAGATTTTTTACCGTACCGATGGAGGCATCGGTGGTTTGTTGTTGAAGCATTTGTTCTGTGCCTTTCAGAGAACCGATAAGCACAATCATCAGCAACCCTGCGGATATCGTGGCCGTGACCTTCAGCAAAACGCTTTTGTGCGGCTCGGTCTCGTTGTTAAGATTCAAATACATGATCACATAAAGGAACAGTACCATGATTGCTCCCGCATAGACAATTACGTGTACGGCGGCCAAAAACTGAGCATTCAACAAAACGTAATGGCCGGCGATACAAAAGAATGTAATGATGAGGTATAATACCGAATACACGGGACTTTTTGAGAAAACCACCATCAAAGCGGATAACACGGCGACAAAAGAAATGAAGTAGAATACGTTTAGCGTCACTGTGGTTTACCGGTTACTTGTTATGACTTAGTCTTTTCTGTTGTTTGAATTCTGCTACTGCCTGTGTTTGTCTCTTGCTTACATCAATCCGCTCATTTACAGATTCAACCAGCTTATCCTTTCCGAAGATAAAATCGTTTCTTGAATAATCTGTTTCTATAATACGATCAGTCAAAAATATGGCCTCCTTGGGACATGCTTCCTCACACAAACCACAGAAGATGCACCGCAGCATGTTGATCTCATAGGTAGAGGCATATTTTTCTTCCCGGTACAGGTTTTCTTCGCCCTTTTTCCGTTCTGCAGCTGTCATAGTGATTGCTTCCGCGGGGCACGCTACGGCACAAAGTCCGCATGCCGTACAACGTTCCGCTCCTTTGTCATCACGCTTCAATACATGCTGGCCTCTCCAAATTTCGCTTATCTCTCTTTTTTTCTCAGGATATCTAATAGTTGCTTTTTTTCGTAACAAATGTTTTATCGTGATGACTATTCCACCCAGAATGGCAGGCAGGTACATCCGCTCCCACAGCGTCATCTCCTTCTTTACTACAAGCTTCGATCGGTTTGTTAGCATGCCGTTAATCGTTATCCGTTATCCGTTAATCGCTTTTAATTTTTGCGGTTTGCTCCGCGCCTTTTGGGTCTCTGAGGTAAACACACCCCAACCCACACCCACACCCTATCTATTAAATATCAACGACACCACTCCGGTAATAAAAATATTAAAAACCGCCAGCGGTATCAGGATCTTCCACCCAAGGTTCATCAGCTGATCATATCGAAAACGCGGGATCGTCCAGCGTATCCACATGAAAAAGAAAATGAAGAAAGTTACCTTAGCAAATAAGAACGATGTTCCTATAATAGTAATCGTATTATGCTCAAGTCCGAGATCGTTCATGAAGGGGAAATTGTATCCGCCGAAATAAAGAGTTGAGATCACTGCGGATGATACAAACATATTTATGTACTCCGCAAAAAGGTAAAACCCAAGTTTCATGCTGCTATATTCCGTATGATAACCGCCAACAAGTTCTGTTTCACATTCTGGCAAGTCAAATGGCGTTCTATTACATTCGGCGAATGCGCATGTCAAAAAGATCAGGAATCCCAATGGCTGGTAGATAACATTCCAGAAGTTCCAGTCTGCGCCCACACCACCAGCTTGTTGGACAGTGATTTCATTGAGGCTCAATGTTCCCGTCATGAGTATCAGTGCGATGATCGATAATCCCATTGCGATCTCATAGCTGATCATCTGGGCTGATGCACGGATAGCACCAATGAGAGAAAATTTATTATTCGAGGCCCATCCCCCGATCATGATACCGTATACACCTATCGAGACAACGCCGAAAACGTAGAGGATTCCTATATTAAGATCTGCGATCTGTAACGAATATTCCTGTCCATCGATATTTATTGTATTCCCCCAGGGAATGATCACACCTGCCATCAAAGCAGTCATCATTGCGATACAGGGGCCCAGGACAAAAAGCAACTTATTGGAGACAACCGGAATGAACTCTTCCTTCATGATAAATTTTAAGCCATCTGCAAGCGGTTGGAATATACCATATGGTCCGGCCCGATCCGGTCCAAGTCGGTCTTGGAGGAACGCTGCAACTTTTCTTTCCGCATAAGTGGAATAAGCAGCAACGAGCAGCGTGATCACAAAGATCGCAGTGGAAAGTATTAGTTTATATATCAGGAATGATGTCATGCTGCTGACTCTTTAGTTTGCGCTGTCTGGTTCAGGCAATTGTTTTCCTTTTTGGAAGACAATCTGTCGATCAATTTCAAGCTTTAATTTTTGCAAGTCAATTTTCTCGTAGTGATTCTGGGCGATCACGGAATGGCTTTCTATATGCCGTGGTCCTTCAATCGTCCAGTCGTTCATATTCTTACGCTCAAAGCGGCATTCATTACAAATGTATTCTTTGACTTCGCCATACTGATCCTTTCTAGCGGAAACGCGCAGCACGTCATCGCCTTTTGTCCATAAGACGACTTTACCGCAGCACTTATCACACTTACGGTGTGCGTCCAGCGGATTAGTGAACCATACGCGGCTTTTAAACCTGAAGGTACGATCCGTTAGCGCTCCAACCGGGCAAACATCGATCATGTTTCCGGAGAATTCGTTATCAACAGCCTTTTCGATGTACGTGCTGATCTCAGAAGCATCACCGCGGTTGAGAATACCGTGTACGCGGTTGTTTGTAAGTTGGTCAGCTACAAATGTACATCGATAACACAGGATGCAACGAGTCATGTGCAACTTGATCTTATCTCCGATATCGATCTTTTCAAACGTCCGGCGTTCTTCCTCATAGCGTGTCTTTGCAGCACCATGCTCGTACGCGAGATTCTGAAGATCACATTCACCAGCCTGGTCACATACAGGACAGTCAAGCGGATGATTTATTAGTAAGAATTCTACAACTCCTTTTCTTGCTTCGAGAACTTCCGCCGACGTTATATTCTGCACTACCATTCCGTCCATTACAGGAGTTCGGCACGATGCAACAAGCTTTGGTAAAGGCCTGGGATCTTTTCCTGATCCTTGCGCAACTTTCACGAGGCAAACACGGCACTTACCTCCGGTATCCTTCAAAGTGGAATAGTAGCACATCGCGGGAGGAACAACATTTCCACCGATCTGTCGCGCAGCGTTCAATATTGTCGTTCCGTCCGGAACTTCTACTTCAATGCCATCTATGGTGACTTTTGCCATTGTTGTCCGTTAATCGTTATCCGTTATCCGTTAATCGTGAGTGTGTGTCTTGGGTGTGGGAGCAAAGCCCACATCATAATTTATCCAATCGTTTCAGCATTCACGGTACAATCATTAGTCTCAATTTACCCTATCATCACACCCGCACTCATCTCCCACACCCACGATTAACGGATACCGATTAACGGTATTCGTTCGGGGCACGTCCCTCAACCCTCAACTCAGAACCATACTATCTACCTCCAGATGCCTTGGGTTCTTCACCTTTTCTGGATACTTCACGTGATATTCAAATTCATCCCTGAAGTGACGTATCGCGCTGGCTACAGGCCACGCTGCCGCATCGCCCAGGGGACAAATAGTATTTCCTTCAATTTTTTTAGCTACGTCAACCAGAAGATCGATGTCTTCCATGTGGCCGTGTCCATGTTCAATGCGGTGCAAAACTTTTTCCATCCATCCTGTCCCTTCGCGGCATGGACTGCATTGACCGCAGGATTCGTGATGATAGAACCGCGCAAAGGTCCACAAGTTTCGGACAATACATGCAGTTTCATCCATCACTATAAAACCACCGGAGCCAAGCATTGTACCGCTAACAAATCCGCCGTCGGCGAGTGATTCATAGGTCATTAGCCTTGGCTCGCCCTTGGCAGTCTTTAATATCAGGTTAGCGGGCAAAATAGGTACGGACGATCCTCCGGCTACTACCGCCTTAAGCTTGCGTCCCCTCCAGATGCCACCGCAGTATTCATCAGAATAAATGAACTCTTCAACTGGCAATCCTAACTCGATCTCGTAAACTCCTGGCTTATTGATATGACCACTTGCAGAAATGAGCTTGGTACCCGTGCTCTTCCCAATACCCATATCGTTATACTTGTCGGCCGTCATGTTAAGGATAGGCACGACGGATGCGATCGTTTCTACATTATTTACAACGGTAGGGCAGGCATACAGACCTGCGATAGCCGGGAACGGCGGCTTTAATCTTGGGTTGCCCCGCTTTCCCTCAAGCGATTCTAACAACGCTGTCTCCTCACCACAGATGTAAGCACCAGCGCCGGGATGAACATATAACTCGAGCGAGTAATCTGTACCCAAAATATTCTTTCCGACAAACCCTGCCGTCCTTGCTTCTTCTATTGCTCTTTCAAGGATCCCAACGATGTACATGTATTCACCGCGGATGTATATGTATGATGATTTTGCGCCCAACGCATAACTTGATGCGATCATTCCTTCTATCAACAGGTGAGGTATCTTTTCCATAAGATATCTGTCCTTGAAGGTTCCCGGCTCGCTTTCATCTGCATTGCACACCAGGTAGCGGGGCTTTTCGGATTTCCGATCCATGAAACTCCACTTTAATCCCGCTGGAAAACCCGCGCCTCCCCTTCCGCGCAACCCTGACTCTTTCACTTCCTCGGTCACCTGGTCAGGCGTCATTTTCAATGCCTTTTCAACAGCCGCATATCCTCCATGTTTCCTGTAAACATCGAAGGTATTGATCCCCGGTACATCAATGTGTTCTAATAAAACTTGCTTTCCCATTGGGGTTATTCGTTATCCGTTAATCGTTAATCGTAGTTCCTTCGACATTCGGAGTTCGACATTCGATATTCGGCGTTCCATCACCTTACCATTGTACTCATTCATCATTCCACACTAAGATAAGTGCTTCTCTTCCCTTCAGCCTTCAAATCCTCCAGCACCTTGTCAACCTTTTCGGGTGTCAGATCTTCATAATAAGTTTCTCCACACTGAAGCATTGGTGCTGTTCCGCAGGAGCCAAGACATTCTACTGTTTTGAGTGAAAACATTCCATCTGCCGTAGTCTCTCCGTTCTTTATGCCAAGCTTCTTTTCAATATGTTCTACAATTTCATCTGATCCACGTAGCCAGCAGGGTCCGGTCTGACAAACTTCGATCAAACACTTACCTACCGGATTTAGATTGTACATGGAATAGAAGGTTGCCACCTCGTAAACTTCAATAGGTTTAATATTGAGCAAGGAGGCCACATAGTCCATCACCGGCGTGCTCAGCCAGCCGTCAAATTCAGTTTGGGCAAGATGCAACACGGGTAACAAGGCCGACTTCTGCTTTCCTTCGGGGTAGCGTTTGATTATTCTCTGTACGAGACTGAATGTTTTGTCAGAAAATTTTATCTGGTCATTCATTGTTCGTCTGTTGTCTGTTGTCCGTTAATCGTTAATCGTGGGTGTGTGTTTGGGTGTGGGTAAAGCCCTTATCCTACATTCTTTTTCAATTGCTTCATAATACACCTTAATTCGTTAATCTCACTTTCACATTTCTTGCAGCCATCACACCCACTCTCACCTCCCACACCCACGATTAACGATTAACGATTAACGTTCCTCGTCGAGGCACACCCTACTATCTCACGCGTCAAGCTCGCCAGCAATCACATTCATACTACTCATCGTCAATATCGCATCCGACAACATCGAACCTTTGATCATCTCTGGATACGCCTGGTAATAGATGAAACAGGGTCTTCTGAACTGCAATCGGAAAGGTGTTCGGCCTCCGTCGCTGATCAGATAAAAACCAAGCTCGCCGTTTCCGCCCTCTACGCAATGATATACTTCTCCTTTTGGAATATCGGTTTCGCCCATTACTATCTTGAAGTGATATATTAACGCTTCCATGTCGTTATACACTTCCTCCTTTGGAGGCAGATAAAACTCCGGCACTTTTGCGTGAAAGGGTCCATCGGGAAGTTTGTCAATCGCTTGTTTGATGATGCTGAGACTCTGCCACATTTCTTCCTGCCTAACCATGAATCGGTCGTACACATCACCATTAGATCCTACAGGGATGATAAAGTCAAAATCCTCGTACGAGGAATACGGAGCCGCTACACGTACATCGTAATCGACGCCGGCAGCTCTAAGGTTAGGACCTGAGAAGCTATAACTCAAAGCCCGCTCAGCTGTAATCCCACCTACAGCTATCGTGCGGTCCATAAAAATGCGGTTCCGCTTCAGCAGGTTTTCAAATTCTTTTAATATGACAGGGAATTCTTTGAGGAACTGATGGATCTTCGCCCAGGCCTTGGGAGAAAAATCCCGTTCAAAACCACCGATTCGTCCGAGGTTTGTGGTCAGGCGTGCGCCGCAGATCTCTTCATAGATCTCATACACCAGCTCGCGTTGCTGAAACATGTAAACGAAACCTGTCAGGGCTCCAGTGTCAACGCCGATGACTGCATTACAAATGAGGTGGTCTGTAATGCGTGCTAGCTCCATTAGAATGACGCGAAGATATTGCACGCGTTTAGGGATCTCTGTTCCCAGGAGTTTTTCCACGGTCATATGCCAGCCGATGTTATTTATCGGAGCTGAGCAATAATTCATTCTGTCGGTTAAAGGAGTGATTTGCGCGTAGGGCCTCCGTTCAGCAAGTTTTTCGAATGCGCGGTGAATATATCCGATTGTCGGTTCTGCCTCTACGATGATCTCGCCGTCCATCTTAAGCACGTTCTGAAAAATTCCGTGTGTAGCGGGATGGGTCGGACCGAGATTCAGATAGGAGTACTGCTTCTCTTCCGGAGGTACCTGGCCGATGAGTGATTCATTTAAGTCCATAGTTGTTACCGTCCAAACATAGAATCGTTTTTATCCTCTCGGGTCTGATCTTCCAATGGATACTCTTTTCGCATTGGAAAGATGATCATATCGTCAACATTCAATATTCGCCTTAAGTCCGGATGTCCTTTAAAATTCACTCCGTAAAAATCATAAGTCTCACGTTCCATCCAGTTGGCGCCTGGAAAGACACCTGTAATAGTATCGGTATCGGGGCTTTCGACAGACAGATAAGTTTTCAGGCGTAACCTTTGATTAGTAACGAGGTTATGAAGTTGGTATACAACTGAGATCTGCTTCAGGTCGGGAAAGTGAACGCCACAAAGAGAAGTGAGGTATTGGAATTTCGTCTCCGGGTCATCATAGAGATGGCGAATGATCTCCGCGATCTTTTCTTTCCTTAGGGTGATGGTAAGAAAGTCATAGGGCGTTTCAATATGAAGGATCTCTCCTTCATACTTATCCTTTAGTGAATTGATAACTTTTTCCTGAGCGGAAGCTTCCATCAATCGGTTATGTTTGCAAAGTACAGCAACCCCATGGAGTACTATTCTATTCCATACTTGTTGAGCATCGCTTTATATTCCGGAGAATCCCTTCTCCGTAGCGACTCGTTTTGAACGAGATGCTGTATTTTTATTATTCCATCAATTATTTGTTCAGGTCGGGGAGGGCAACCCGGCACATACACGTCGACCGGAATGATCCTGTCAATTCCCTGAAGCACGCTATAGGTGTCAAAGATTCCGCCGCTGCTGGCGCATGCGCCAACGGAAAGGACCCATCTGGGTTCCGCCATCTGCTCATAGACCTGTCGAAGCACCGGACCCATTTTTTTCGCGATGGTACCCATCACCATCAGCAAGTCAGCTTGCCGTGGCGAAAAGCTCAAACGCTCGCAACCGAAACGGGCGAGGTCATAGTGAGCGCCCATCGTAGCCATAAATTCAATGCCACAACATGACGTAGCGAATGGCAAGGGCCAAATTGAATTCTTCCTAGCCATTCCCACCACCTTCTCCAAACTTGTTGCAAAAAAGCCGACGCCTTCAATTCCATCGGGCTTTTCGCCCACTGTTACGCCAGGTTTTGCTACGTTCTCCACTCGCTCCATTAATCCTCCCAGTTTAAAGCACCTTTCTTAATCAGGTAAAAGAATCCAATCAATAACAAACCGATGAATACCAGCATTTCGAGGAAGCCGGCAAGTCCAAGATCTTTAAAATTAACCGCCCAAGGATACATGAAGATTACTTCCACATCAAACAAGACAAAGAGGATAGCAACGAGGAAGTACTTGATATTGAAGGGAACACGTGCGTTTCCCTGCGGTTCGATGCCACATTCAAAAGGGTCTAACTTGATCTTTGATTTCCGCTTGGGACCCAGCGCGTGAGTAACGACCATAGTGGTCGCCACAAACCCAAAAGCAACCACGAACATGATGGCAATCGGCGCGTATTGTATGAGATCAGAGTTCTCCATTGGCGGTTTACGAAGCGCTAATTTCTATTATTTATCGCTCAAACTCTATACAATACGAAGATAATATTTCGCACACGTTTGAGCTGTTTTTACGACGTGCGCAGCGTTTTCCACCGTCATTGATCACTGATCATTGCTGATTGGTCATTGACCGCCTACCGCTTATCGGTGGCTAAGACCATTTTAATTTTTTGATGGGCGCCAACTTGCATTACGTTGACTAAATCCTGGATGGATAAGTTGTTGGCGGCGTGGAGTACAACGGTTGGCTCATGCAATCCTGTACACGCTTTGATTAATTCCCCTTCGAGGTTCTCCACCGATACTGGCCTTTTATTAATAAAGTATTCTTTGTTTTCTGTTATGGTAAGAATAATGGGCTGTTTGCTTAATGCCTGACTGGCGCTGGACTTTGGCAAAAGCACTTTTATCACGTTCGGATTTGCAACGGTAGAAATGATGAGAAAGAACAACAGCAGAAAGAACATAATGTCATTCAGAGATGACGTCGCTACTTCCGCTGCAAATTTATTTCTGGAACGGATTTTCATTCTACAGGGCTAATAATGTACCGTATAAAATCTAGCGAATCACGCTGCACCTGCAGTGTAAAGTGTTGAATTTTCTGATGCAGAAAATGGTAAGCTGAATAAGCGCATACGCCCACGATCAGACCAGCACCGCTTGTAACCATTTTTTCATAAAGACCGCCGGCGATGATCCCGATACTGATATTGTCTGTCAGGGAAATGCTGTAAAAAATATGGATAATACCGGAGATCGTACCGATGAAACCCAACATTGGAGCAATACCGGCGATAATGCCCAGGTATCCCGTATTTTTTTCCATTTCACCAACTTCAACATTAGCAACGGCTTCCATCATTGTTTCTATTTCTTTGATTGGCTTTCCGATGTAAAGAAGTCCCGTCGTGATAATTTTGCCGGTACTGGACGTTTCGTTTTCAGCATACATCTTTGCTGCTTTGATATCGGAGACCTTTATGTACCTGGTAATGTTTGCCAAAAAATCCTTCTGTCTTCTGGTTTTCTGGCGCAGGTAGATATAACGCTCTATAAAAATGTATGTTGTTATTATCCATAATAGCACGATAGGAATCATAACCACCCCACCTTTCATGAGCAGTGAAAAAACGGTAAGTCCCTGATCTGGTGTTTGACTGAGTTGAATAAGCGTATCTGTAGGCTGGCTTATTTGCAGGAATATGTTCATTATTTGGCTGTTTCTCGCGGGTATTTAAAACCCAATATTACGCATTTCCAATTAACCGATGGTATTTCCTATTTTTACAGCTCTTTGAAATGACCAGGGCAGGAGCAACGTGCTTCAATAGCGGTTGTTGATTGTCATCAACGAACATGGGGAACCTTTAACAAAAAAACTCATGTTTCAGTCCGCCACGTTGCCCTGCTGGCCCCTGGCCAAGGTCTTACATTTTCTTGAGTTCGTCCAATGCTGTTTTTGCTGCCTCGCTGTTTGGATCTAACGCTAAAACCTTCTCCCAATTGGTTCGGGCAGGAACTTTTTCTCTCTTGAGGAAGTGATAGTACCCCAGGTAAGAGTATGCTTCAATCAGATCGTTCCTGTTTTTATCTGGCGTGAGTAGTGCTTTTTCGATTAGTTTTTCATAAAAAGGTTTAGCAAGTCCTTTCTCTGACTCTGGATCCAGGCTTGCTTTTGTTCGAGCGGCCCAGCTATAGGATATAGTCATGTTGGGCTGCAATTCAGTCAGTTTTTGGAATGCAGAGTCAGCTCTTAGCAATAGCTGTCTTTGCGCAGCTGTATCTGTTTTTAATTGCTCAGTCTGGCTCTGGAAATAATATGCCCTACCAACGGTGTAGAGATCTGGGGATGACCATTTGGTTTTTACTGCTCGTAACTTTTCATAAGCGCCAATTGCTTCCTGATATTTCTTTAATTTAAAATAAGCTTCCGACTGCAATTGTAGAACCTCCTGTTGTTTAGGATCAAGGTCAATACTCTTTTGAAAAGCGACTACTGCGAGAGAGTCTATCCCAATTTTCTGGAGGAGCTTGCCGTACACTGCATAATCTGACGCAGCAATGTCTTCAGGTTTTGCTTTTGCAAAATACTCGTCAAACATCGTCCGGCTTTTCTCATAATTACCTGATTCAAAAAGACTTTGTGCGTAAAACCGTTTAGCAGTTATTGAAGCATCGGGTTTTGTTACAAGGTTTTCGAACATGGTATTCGCCTTTGGATAGTCTTTTGCCATAAAGTAAAAGAACGCCATGCGAAGTTTTGCAGGTTCTGGATTCTCAGTCAAGCCCATGTATTTTTCGTAAGCTGCGACGGCCTTTGTCGCTTCTTTCTGAGAGTAATAGTTCTCACCGATCTCTTTATAGGCTAACGTATAGCCTGGATCAAGTGCAATAGCCTTATTAAACGCTTCCTGGGCAGCGGGATAATTACGTGACCGTAAATAAACCAGACCAATTTTATAGTGAGGCTTGGCTAATTTAGTATTCAGCGATGCCGCTCTTTCATAATTTGTAACAGCTTGCCCACCGTTGTTCTGTTGGAGAAATGCATCACCCAATAGAATTAACGTCTCGGCGTCATGGTCATCGATCGCCTTCGCTTTGTTAAGAAGATTCATGGCGTCATTTGACCGTTTAGGATCAATCATATAAGCATCTGCAACGCCCTGAAGTACAGCAACGTTTTTAGACTTCGAGAGCGATAATGCTTTGTCGAAATCGAGCTTGGCTTTTTGAGCATTGTTTTCCAACATACTTAATCGTCCTCTCCCCACGTAGTTCAAAGGTTCTTTGTCGTCGACAGAGATACCCTTTTCAAATGTTTTGAGTGCAACGTCACGCGTTCCACTTCCTAATTGAGCCATGCCCAGGTAATAGTGAAGAGAAGGGACGGCCGGATATGTCTGAATTGCTTTGGTCAATACTTCAATTGCTTTCTTGGTCTGATCCACTTCCACTAAGTGTTTTGCCTCAAGAATCTCCGTATTCTGCGCTGCCGCAAATCTTATATTAAGCAGGGTTAAACATAAAACTATAAATAGGATGGATTGTGATCTGTTTCGGGAATCGATAATTGTTTTCATTTTATTTCTCTTCTTCAAAAGGTTTACGATTAACTTCTACTATACGTACCGGCATAGTTGCAGGTACAAGTCCGGCCTTCAATACAACGCGCTGTCCTTTTTCCGCGGCGGCAAATCTCATAAATCCACTGGCCAATCCAGTGGTGTATTCACGGCTTATCATCACGACATCTCGCCGAAGCGGATATTTACGTTGAGCGATATAAGCCTGGTAGGGTTGAAAGTAACCTGAATCTGGTGAGATCGAAAGCCCTACCACTTTCACAACACTCACAAATGAATTTGCAGTAGAATCGTCACTATCACTGATCCAACTGAGATCAATCACACCCAATGCCTCCCGTCTTTGAGCAACGTATTCAACCACGGCCTGATTGCTTTTTAAAGCAAAGCAATTCGGCGGAAGCGTACTGAATGAAAACAGCGAATCTTTCAAATAGCGTATTATACCCGAGGTTGGTTGGTCAAAGACAACTTCCATGCCAAGCGGTGGAGACTTCTTATTGAGGTCCTTCCAGGTCTTAATTTCGCCGGAAAGGATCTTTCTGAGGTCGTCGAGCAACATAATTGTATCCGGATTTTGCCGATTTACAACCAGGGCAACGCCCCCTGTGGCAAATTTGCTCTGACTACCTTTGATCTTTAGATTATCGAGAACTTTCTGTTCCTCCGGTATCAGTCGGCGGGTGACGATCGCCATTGTTACTGAGTCTTTCAGCAGGGTATCAATAGCCTGCTCTTCGCTGGTGTAAATTACCTCAATATGGGCATTTTTATAAATTCCCATAAAGGCGGCCACCTCGGCGTCTACAAGGGGTCTGAGGGATTCATCGGCAGCAACTTTGATCGTTCCGGATGTAGGCGTTGTCAGCAACCTGCCGCGCTTGTCGCGTTCAATGCAGCCTGCAAACAACACTATCACGACGATCACGTTCAGTATTCTGCTCACGACGTTTTTTTGAAAATATTATATCCCCTGAATGCACCGTATGCAATGAGGATAATACCTAATGGAGTTAAATACTGCTTGGAGATATTTAAATATTCAGGTGGCTGCAAAAGCATCGCGATGCCTGCAGCCACATAGAATACTGCCATGAATATGCCGAAGTATCTCATGACAATTCAAAGTTTGTCACCTATACTCATCCAATACCTGGCCTTAGGTAGCAAGCTTGAATTTGACAGGTAATACAAAACGGCACCTTACAGCTTTTCCATTTTGTTTCCCCGGCTTCCATGGAGGCATGGTTGATATTACGCGTGAGGCTTCTTTGTCACATTCTGCACTAATCCCTTTCACAACCTTTATGTCGCTGATAACCCCTTCACGATCGATAACAAAGCTCACAAACACGGTACCTTCAGTTCCCATTCTTCTGGCAACGGCGGGATACTTCATATTCTTTTGAAGGAATCTTGCCATAGCTTCCAATCCACCAGGAAATTCAGCCTGCTGCTCCACGATGGTAAAGATCACGTCATCGTCGTTAGTCTCTTCGACTACTTCGGCTACGGGCTCATCGAAGACAACTTCTCCTGTGCCCTGAACGTCAGTAGGACCAACTTCATTTTGTTTGATCTCTTCAATAGTTGGCATTTCTTCTTCTTCCACGATCTCTTTGTCAGTGACCTTAGGAGGTAAGAACTTTATAATGGTCTTTACCGGAGGAGGAATATCCAACTTCGGAGGTGGAGGTGTATTCTGAATCGGTGGCGGCGGCGCCAGGTCAGTATACTTTATTGATTTCGCCTCGGTTAGTTCCGCCTGGCGCTGTCCCTTTACCCATTTTACCACATAAGGTGCAGCAAATAAAGCGGAGAGGCCAAGGATCGTGAACAACCATCCCAGCACAACGTGCTTGGAATATTCTTTGCGAATGAAATAAGCCCCATACTCCTTGTTACGGGACTCGAATATGATATCCTCCCAAAGGGTTTTCTTTAATGGTTCTGCTTTCATAAGTTAGATTCTGTTACGAGTTCTTCATCTACTGGCGTTATTTTCACCATTGCAAAACGTTTCATGTCCGTGATATTCATTTCGTCAAGGATGTCCACCATGTTTTTATACTTCGAATCCTTGCCAGGTTTGATCAGGATAATCATTCCCGGGATCTCGGAATTCTTTTGCGTGAGCACCTTGCGAATACCGTCTTTCGAGAAGTCCGTTATTTCGATCTTGGGATCGGTGATCCCCACATACCAATAGATCTTATCACTCGGACCCAGAATAAGCGTTACCACTTTTTTCTCGTTTACTTCCGGCGGCTTATCGCCCTCCTTTTCCTTCTCAGGCATGGTAAGTTCCATGGTCTGAGGCTTATTCAGCGTTGTGGTCAGGATAAAAAACGTGAGCAAGAGGAATGCCAAGTCCACCATAGGCGTCATATCTATCTTCGTAGATGCCTTTTTGACCCGGACTTTGCCGTCTTTTTTACCACCACCACCGCCTTGACTAATTTCTGCCATGTCAGTAAAATTTTAAATATTATGAACTTTTTTCAGGTCCTTTTTCCGTGTTCGTGATCAGGTTGAATCTGTTGATGTTGTTCTGAATGAGAATGTCCATCAGCTTTTCAACCACGGGATAATTCGAATCCCGGTCTCCCTTGATAGCGATACGAACGCTGGGATTGGCCATGCGTGAAAAAATTATCCAGTCCTTTAACTGGTTGTTAGCGGAATCAACGGGAATGCCCGGTTGGTCCACGAGCTTTCGCTCCTCCGGACTCATGTTGATATACTCCTTCAAATTTCCAATAGGCATTCCGAAACTGGACAACACGCCAAATCTCGCAGCTTCCTGGTCGGAAAAGGTGATTTGATAGTGTTCCCCAATGTTTTTCAATAGTTCTTGGCGGTGATATTTACCGTCCATGCTAAAGAAAACCTTGCCTTCTTTTGAAATCGTGATCAAAAGAATATTTGTCTCCGGAAGCTTGATATCGGAAACCGAAGATGGAGTGTCCACCGTTACCGGTTCGTCGGGCATTGCGGTGGCCGTCAACATAAAGAACGTCACAAGCAGGAAGCCCAGGTCTACCATAGGCGTCATGTCCAATGATGGTGATGTCCTATGCGGTTTTATATGTCCCATATTTCAGACTTCGTTTAAAAATTAACCGTTTTTGTAATCAATTAGTGCTTTTGAGTCGCTGTAAAATTCTGCACGATACTGTAGCCGGCTTCGTCAATTCCATAAGTCAGCTGATCTATCTTACTGGTAAAAAGGTTATAAAATATAATGGCCAGGGCTGATGTACCGATACCAAGGGCTGTGTTGATAAGGGCTTCAGAAATACCGTTAGCAAGGCCAACTGAGTCAGGAGCACCCGCCTGCGCCAAACCGGCAAAAGCCTTGATCATACCCAATACAGTACCTAATAGACCAATCAGTGTTGCGATAGAGGCGATTGTCGCCAGGATGACCAGGTTCTTTTCCAGCATCGGCATTTCCAGGGAAGTAGTTTCTTCGATGTCTTTCTGGATCATGGCGATCTTTTTCTCAGTTTCCAGGGTGTTGTTATTGGCTAGCTCGTTATATTTTAAAAGGCCGGCTTTGACCACATTGGCAATTGAACCTTTTTGCCTGTCGCATTCCGAAATAGCCTGAGAAATATTTCCTGAAGACACCAATGCCCGGATTTTTTGAACAAATGTTTTGATGTTGCCTTTGCCTTTTGCGCGACCGATCGTTAATGCACGCTCGATAGCGAAGGTGAGTGTCATTAATAAAAGCCCGATAGCCAGGGGTACCAGGAAGCCGCCTTTAAAGAAAATCCCAAAATAATCACCTGCAAGGGGGTGTCCGGCAGGATCGCCGTTTTCGAAGTGTGAGGGATCGCCTAGAATAAATGCCCAAACGACGTATCCGATAATAAGCTCTATAACAATTACAGACGCCGCGAATCCGGACTTTAAGCTGTCTGTCAAAGATGAAGAGGATTTAGTTGAAGCTGAAGTTGAAGTTTTCATACTTGAAAGATTGAATGTTAAAAGTTTTTTACTTGAAATTTTTACTTAAAAATACATTTTAGGTCGGATAAAACTATCCATTCAACTTGTCAACAGACAAGGGTAAAATGTGAGAACGGTGAAAAAGTCACACAAACCACAGATAAAACCTGTTTAAATGATAAGTTTCCGGTGGGCGATCGGTATTGAAGGAAGCCACAACGGTGAATTTGTAAGGTAATAGGCCGATTGAGTCACCCAAGCTAACCGGGCAAGAACTATTACCTTCACTGAATCGAAAATACCAGACTGAGTCAATTTGTTATTTTGAACAGCCCCAAATTTATGTTCTATAAGAAACAATCCAACTCTGCTCGCTACTCTGGTAACAAACAGCTTGTAGTATGATCGAATAGGAGTGAACGAGAATTTCATTTCAAAATGACCTGTTTTTATCACTATATCCTGAATCATGCACTGTAATTACCATTGCTGCAAGCTTTATAAATACGTAAATGGGAATCTATATTAAAATTGTAATAGTACCTTAGAATACTAAGGAAAAACAATCAAAAATGATAACGTGCTACGGGGCGTTGATCGTAGTGTTTGAATTCAAAGTATTGTACAAGGACGGAGCAATTAAAAAAGCCACACGGGTGGCTATTTCAAAACGTGGGTAATTAATTACCACGTCCCCAGATTCATTATTCGCAAACTGAATTTTGTTAACCAGAGGACCCGAAAAAGAGCTCAAGTCGCCAAACACAATTTGATCAAGAGGTGAGGCACTTATAGTGAGTTTGTGCTTGCTGTCCCTGTCAATAGCGTTGGTATCGGGCAATGAAAAAGTGAAAACAAAAGCAAGCATGATCGCGTCCAGCATAAGCCTTCCAACGCGCCTGGTTTTGTTTTTGTCAATTCTCATAGGTTGGCAAATGTAAATTAAAATTCTCCTCAAAAAGATTATTCCCCTATAAAATATTACAAAAAACAATCTAAACGCAATTTTAGGGAAATGAAGATTTATCGTGCATTTCGATAGGAAATAGCCATTTTTCAGGCGCTCATGGAGAGGCTATTCTTTAGGTTCGAACGCTCCTGAGGAAGGCCTGATGAAATGCAACTTAGTCGTACCCGAGGGATGTTATAATTTTTTTTTGTTTAGATTTGCCGCCGTGAAAGGGTCAGGAAAAATTTCCACGCTAGCCAAGCCAAGCACAGCAAGAACGGTAATGTGTTTGCTGCTTATTTTATTTTCACAGCTTCAAAGCGCAGCCGCCTATTCTAACACTTCGGTAAAACCTACGAAGAAGAAAAATTCAAAGGAGTACACTATTAAAAGTAGTATGCTGCTTCCATCGTCCACGAAAGTTGAAGTGATCAATCAGGAGCTTCCGTGGAGTGAGGAACTTCTCTTTAAGACCGAACTTAACGAAAAACTAGTTGTTGATTTTTCCTGCATCATAAAGGGATTCTTTCCGGATCTCTTCAGGGTCATAGCCCCCTCAAATGCCCCCTGACATTTTGCTGTTCAGTACATTCTGAATTCACTTGCTCTCCGGTTCACGGGGGTAAAAAATTTCTATTAATTAAGGTAAAACTCATATGCAAAACAAAGGTTTCGTTATTTCATTAACCGTAGTGATTACACTACTCTGTGTCTACTATCTGTCCTTTACAGTGGTGTCGCACCGTGTTAACAGTGACGCCGAGGAATTTTCAACAGATGCGAAGGGAATTGTAAACTCGAACAAAAAACAAGTGTACCTGGATTCAATCCGGGACAAGCCAGTCTATAATTTTTTCGGATTAGAATATACTTTCAAAGAAGTACAGGACAACGAGTTGAACCTGGGGCTTGACCTCCAGGGTGGTATGCACGTAACACTGGAAGTGTCTCCCGTGGACATTATCAAAGGATTGGCAGGCAACACTTCTGATTCCACATTCCTTAAAGCATTATACAGTGCTCAGATGAAGAGCAGAAAGGATACGCGAAACTTTAGCGTCCTGTTCTATGAAGCTTATCAGCAATCTAATTCTAAAAGAAGCCTGGCGTCCATGTTCACGCATGCCTCAACCCGTGGCAGGATAACCTCAAGTTCCACGGATAAAGAAGTGATGGATATGGTAAATGAAGAGATAGATAAGGCCATCGACAGGTCATATACTATTCTTCAGAACCGTCTCGATAAATTCGGAACGTCTTCCGCTAACATCCAGCAATTGCCTGGTACAGGCCGCATCCAGGTAGAGGTACCCGGTATCGATAACCCCGATCGCGTGCGTAAGCTTTTACAGGGTGTAGCGCATCTTGAATTCTGGGATGTAACAGAGCCGAGTACTCTTAATTCTCAGCTCATGGCTATAAACGAACTATTGGTGAAGGAACAGAAAGCACAAGGTTCAAAGGCAACAACAACTACACCGGATGCATCAGAAGATCTTTCTTCGCTGCTCACTGACAGCGCGGCGACTGCGCCTGCACAGGATTCAACAAAAGCAAAAGGTCTCGATTCACTTCAAAATAGTGCAGTTGCACCGTTGTTCGCGCTAAGCACACCTCCTGGAGCGTTTCGTTATGCGCTGACTGACACGGCTCAAATAAACAAAATCTTTAAACGAAGTGACATTGCGGCGATTCTCCGCAACGTGAAAGTATTTTGGGCATATAAGACGGAGAAAGATCAATTGGACAACGAAGCTCTTCAGCTGCACTTTATTGACGTTGGCCGTGATGCTGTACCTAAGCTATCAGGCGACGTAATTAACGAAGCTCGTCTGTCAACAGATGAATATGCCAGACCTGCGGTTAGTATGACGATGAATGTAGCCGGCTCAAGGATCTGGGCAAAAATGACGCGTGATGCCAGTAGCAAAAACCCAAGAGGAAGAATTGCAATCTTATTGGATAACTCAGTATACTCAGCACCAGGTGTAAATGGTGAAATTCCAAATGGCAATTCGCAGATATCGGGAAATTTTTCGATCGAAGAAGCGAAGGATTTGGCAAATATTTTACAAGCAGGTTCTTTACCTGCACCCTGTACTATTGTTGAAGAGGCAATTATAGGCCCAACGCTTGGGCAGAGCGCAAAAGAAGCCGGCTTTATATCCTCAGCATGCGGACTAATATTGGTCGTGATGTTTATGGTGGCTTACTATTCACGTGGTGGCTGGATTGCAAACTTTGCCCTTTTGTTTAACATCTTTTTTATTCTCGGAATTTTAGCGCAACCGTCTTTTAGCACCGCATTAACACTACCCGGTATAGCTGGTATAGTTCTTACAATGGGTATGGCAGTGGACGCGAACGTTTTGATCTACGAACGGATAAAAGAAGAAGTTGACAAGGGTAAGACTTTAGTAGCTGCTGTTCAAAGCGGATTTAAACGCGCTTTTGCATCCATATTCGATTCGAACTTAACGGCCCTGATTACGGGTATATTCCTTTTCCTGTTTGGACAGGGACCTATCAAGGGTTTTGCTATAACGCTGATCATTGGTATTGTTACTTCATTCTTTACTGCCATTTATATATCCAGATTGGTTATCGAATGGATGATGTCCCGTACAGATCATTCCAAAATTTCTTTTGAGACGCCTATTTCCAGGTTGATAAAGAGAAGAAAGTATTTTGAGTTCATAAGCAAAAGTAAAATGGTGTTTATAGCTTCAAATACTGTCGTAGTAATCGGTTTTATTCTGATCTTAATTAATGGGTTAAACCTGGGTGTTGACTTTAAAGGCGGTCGGTCATTTGTGGTAACATTCAACAAACCCATTGAAGCGACTGACATGAAAGTGTCTCTGACCGAGGGCTTCGAAGGCGCAGGTACGGAAGTGAAAAACTACGGAGGCAATAATATCATGAAGATCACAACTTCATACCAGATTGAAGATAACTCCGAAGAAGCCGATACAAAAGTAAGATCCACACTAATAACCAACCTTGAAAAATTCAGTGGATCAAAGTATGCGGGTACTGAAGGGTCCGTAGATGAAAATCATTTTACGATCTCCAGCTCATCAAAAGTTGGCGCAACTGTCGCTGATGATATCAAGGAATCTGCGTGGAAGGCCAGCTTACTTTCTTTACTGGGGATTTTTGTATACATCCTGTTTCGTTTCAATAAATGGCAGTACAGCTTAGGTGCGATCATCGCGACGGTACATGATGCCTTGTTTGTATTTGCTGCATTTGCTATCGCAGACCTTTTTGGCATTTCGTTTGAAATCGATCAGATCTTTGTTGCCTCGATACTAACGGTAATAGGTTATTCCATTAACGATACCGTAATTATTTTTGACCGTATCCGTGAAAATATGGCGATGGGTTATACCAGCGACCGAAAACGAATCGTGAATGATGCCTTGAACGATACATTGTCGAGAACAATAATAACATCCGGAACGACGATCATCGTGGTCTTGGTATTGTTGATTTTTGGCGGCGAGGTACTAAGAGGGTTCTCCTTTGCATTGTTGGTTGGAGTTATGGTCGGAACCTATTCGTCCATTTACATAGCGGCTCCTACGGTATTGATATTTGATAAGAAAAAAACATTGGATAAGACTGATAAGGCAGCACCTAAGAAGGTACAACTGACATAGAAGGATAGCTAACACAAGAATATTTGATTTAATTGTCCAACTCTTGATAAGAGGGGTAAAAACCGGAAGCAGGTACAATTCGCAAAGGATGCGCATCGTACCTGCTATCCTGGTTCTGCAGATGATCAGGATTGCATTAAAATTTTAAAATGAGCGTATAGTCAAATCGATATAGAAAAAATAAGCATGGACGGGAGTGAAAGTATATTGTATCTTCAGCTGCTTTCAGTGTCTCTAACTAATTCATAACATGGCGAATATTTGGGTAAAAAAGTCAATTCAGCAACTCATAGCTGAAACTTCCGAAAATGCGAACGAACTGAAGCGGACCCTTGGAAGATTTAACCTTATCATGCTGGGCATTGGTGGCATTGTCGGTGCAGGAATATTTGTTCTTACAGGACAGGCTGCGGCGAACTATACAGGCCCTGCAATCATCATTTCTTTTACTGTCGCCGGGATCGCCTGCGCTTTCGCAGGCCTATGTTATGCGGAATTTGCCTCGATGATTCCGATTGCAGGTAGTGCTTACACATACGCATACGCCACCCTGGGAGAATTTCTGGCCTGGATCATTGGCTGGGATTTGATACTGGAATATCTTTTTGGAGGAGCCACAGTTTCTGTGGGTTGGTCCGGTTATGTGGTGAGCTTTTTAAAGGACTTTGGCATCTACATTCCGGATGCGCTTTGTAATGCGCCCTTTGCATTCGATACGGCAACACATGAATGGCATCTGACAGGAAGCTTTTTGAATTTTCCTGCTATGTTTATTATAGCCATAACTACAACCCTGCTCGCCATCGGGATCCGGGAATCAGCCAACTTTAATAACGTTATCGTTGTCGTTAAAATAACAGTTATCCTTCTATTCATTGGATTTGGGTTGATGTACATCGTTCCTGAAAATCTGACGCCGTTCATTCCTGAAAATACCGGGACATTTGGGCAGTACGGTTGGAGCGGTATCTTTCGCGCTTCAGGAATAGTCTTTTATGCGTACCTGGGATTTGATGCTATTTCTACTGTAGCACAGGAAGTTAAAGATCCTCAGAGGGATATGCGTTGGGGAATCCTGGGATCACTCATTATATGTACAATTTTATACATACTCGTGGGCTTTGTTATGACCGGGATGGTAAGTTATACGATGCTGAATACCTCGGCACCAATAGCAGTTGCAGTAGATTCAGCAGGGCAATCGTTGCAATGGTTACGAACCCCTATAAAGGTGGGAGCAATCGCAGGGCTTAGTTCTGTGATCCTTGTCCAGCTTTTAGGTCAAACCCGGATTTTCTTTTCCATGTCGAACGATGGGTTGTTACCCCGGGGATTCGGAAAGGTTCACAGGAAATTCAAGACTCCTTATATAACAACTATTATCACAGGCTTTTTTGCCATGGTCGTAGCGGGACTTTTCCCCATCAATTTACTGGGTGAATTAGTTTCAATCGGAACACTCCTGGCGTTTGTCCTGGTCTGCGCCGGTGTTTTGGTGCTCCGCTATAAGAGCCCGGAATTACATCGTCCCTTTAAAACGCCTCTTTTTCCCTATGTTCCAATACTGGGTATTCTCACATCTCTGGGTGTTATGGCCACGCTGCCGGGCGATACCTGGCTCCGGCTTATTGTCTGGATGGCTATTGGTATTGTGATCTATTTCGCTTATAGCATACGAAAAAGCAAATTGAATTCAACCGGCAAGTCGTTGTAGTGTGTATGCTGTTCAATATATTCGCGTTTATTTTACCTAATCTTTAAATAAGTATGACTAGTTCTATCTTCGCTTTGATCATTGTTGGGATTTCGTGTGTGGCGTTGGCCTTTGCTTTTTTTCGTTCGCAGTGGATATCAAAACAAGACCCCGGAAATGAAAGAATGCAAAAAATCGCGAAATACATTGCTGAAGGCGCTTTATCGTTTTTAAAAGCGGAGTATAAAATCCTTACCATTTTCGTGATTGTGATTTCTATTGTGTTGGCCATCAGCGCTAACAAGGAGTCCTCTCACGCGGTTATCGGACTGGCATTCGTCGTTGGTGCAGCGCTGTCAGCACTGGCTGGATTCATTGGAATGCGCGTGGCGACCAAAGCAAACGTTCGAACAACGCATGCTGCCAGAACTAGCTTAGCCAAAACATTTGACATCTCCTTTACCGGAGGAAGTGTAATGGGTATTTCTGTTGCCGCATTAGGTATTCTAGGATTAACGATTCTTTTTGCTGGATTACAATATTTTTTCAATACGGATGGCACACACATTCACAGGGTATTAGAGATCCTCACAGGCTTCTCACTGGGTGCAGAAAGTATCGCACTCTTTGCCCGTGTAGCCGGCGGGATATTTACAAAAGCCGCGGATGTTGGAGCGGACCTTGTGGGCAAAGTCGAGGCTGGCATACCTGAAGATGATCCAAGGAATCCAGCTGTTATAGCAGACAACGTGGGTGATAATGTGGGTGATGTTGCCGGGATGGGCGCCGATCTCTTTGGATCGTTTGTGAGTACAATTCTGGCTACCATGGTACTTGGAGCGACGGCCGTAGTGAATGATGAATTTGGTGGGCTTTCTCTCGTTCTTCTGCCGATTGCCGTTGCAGCGATCGGCCTTGTGTTTTCTGTTGTAGGAACTTTCTTTGTCCGGATCACGGAGACAGGAAATCCTCAGCGGGCACTGAATATGGGAAATTTTATTGCGATCATATTAACTGTAATCGGTTCGTTTTTCATAATCAATAACTTTTTGCCCGAGTCGTTTTCAGTCGGCGGCAAAACGTATCCGTCGTTCAATATCTTCTTCGCTGTAATTATCGGATTGACTGTAGGGTTTTTGATAAGCATAATCACTGAGTATTACTGCTCGATGGGCAGGGGTCCTGTTAATTCTATTATCAGACAATCTGTATCAGGGGCGGCTACGAACATTATCAGTGGATTGAGCATAGGAATGATGTCAACCGCATTACCAGTTCTGGTGCTTGCGTTTGGGATTGTCTTTGCATTTGAAGTTGGAGGAATTTATGGCGTAGCTATGGCGGCTTCCGGAATGATGGCGACTACAGCTATTCAATTGGCGATTGATGCCTTCGGACCTATTGCTGACAACGCCGGGGGTATTGCTGAGATGAGTGCACTTCCAAAAGAGGTTCGTGAAAGAACAGATATATTGGATTCTGTAGGAAATACAACTGCGGCCATCGGAAAAGGATTTGCTATTGCCTCTGCAGCGTTAACGTCTCTTTCATTGTTTGCTGCTTACATGACGATCACAAAAATTACGGTAATTGATATTTCCAATGCGAGGGTGCTTGGAGGACTCCTCATCGGCGGGATGATCCCTTATCTTTTTTCCTCACTGGCGATTCGCGCCGTGGGCAATGCTGCCAATGCCATGGTGGAGGAGGTACGACGACAATTCAAATCCATTCCAGGTTTGTTGGAAGGTAAAGAAGGTGTTGAGCCAGACTATGAAAAATGTATCACGATATCTACAAAAGCAGCGCTTGTTCAAATGATATTGCCCGGAGCCATTGCACTTTTATCTCCGGTGATCATTGGATTTGCCGCAGGACCAGAAGTTCTCGGTGGTGCATTAGCTGGAATTACCGTAAGTGGAGTTCTTATGGCGATTTTTCAGTCCAACGCCGGTGGCGCGTGGGATAATGCAAAGAAATCTTTCGAAAAAGGAGTAACTATTAATGGAGAGAAACATTTCAAGGGCTCGAACCCTCACAAGGCTACCGTTATAGGAGATACTGTTGGCGACCCTTTTAAAGATACTTCCGGCCCATCGATGAATATCCTTATAAAGCTGACTTCTATTGTATCGCTGGTTATTGCTTCTATGATTTCCTGAGGGGAAGATTGGAAGAATTGAAGATTGGAAAATTGCATGTCTTCTAAGTGACCAGAGCGAGTAAATACTTAAGTATTTACTCGCTTTTTTTTGACGTAGCCTTACACTCATTGATCATTGATCATTGATCATTGTTCATTGCTCATTGCTCATCGATCTTCACGTCATAATATTGCAATGCCCATTCCAGCATAAACCGGACTTTGTTCGGATTGATTTTATATACTATCAATTCCGGATTATCGATAGAACCAAGGTAGTGCTGCAGCAACCTGTTAGTACTCCAGATATCTTCCAATAGTTTTCGGTCTTTCACAACCTCAGCGGTACCTGTAATCCGTACTTGGTTATGATCTTCATCGATATAACAAAGCTCTACCGCAGGATTCAATTTGATTTCTCCTGTCTTCCCATAACTTTTCAGGTTCGCCACGTAAACAGTGAAACCTTCTGTTCGAACGGGAGAAACAGGCCGAACTCGCGGCTGACTTTCGTCCATGGTAGCCAGCATTGGAAACTTTACTTTTTTGACAAGTTCAGCGGCGAGGCTGGAGACTTCCGCGGGATCGATGGTTTTTGGTGCGGGCTTACTCATAATATTTGGTCAAGACTTAAGACTTTCACGATGCCAAACTAAAAAAAATACGGGGTAGATTTAATTGTTTTTATACGTCCCCATTCTTCATTCCTCATTCATCATTCCTCATTGCAATCGACTATATTGGTGCCAAGGTAGAATATCTCATGCGCCTCTTCCTACTCTTCATCGGTCTCGCCGCAATTATTCTGGTAATATTCTTCATCTGGGGTGATCCGTTGTTGGCCACATTTTCTCAGGAAGGTTCTGTGACATGGTTAAACCAGTACGGAAGTTGGGCATGGGTGGCTGCGATAATTTTATTGATGGGCGATATCTTACTTCCGCTTCCTGCCACGTTGATAATGTCTGCGCTAGGTTATCTGTATGGAACACTGACGGGTGGTCTGATTAGCGTGGCGGGATCCTTCCTGGCTGGATCAGCGGGATACTGGCTTTGTTACGCGATGGGAGAGAAGGCGGCTATTCGATTGTTGGGTCAAAAAGATTATGCGCGAGGAAAAAAATTATCCGACAAAGTTGGCGGTTGGGTAGTTGCGTTATCGCGATGGCTACCTGTTTTCCCGGAAGTGATCGCATGTATGGCGGGACTGACACGAATGCCGCCAGGGAATTTCCATTTGGCATTGTTATGTGGATCACTTCCATTGGGATTTACGTATGCCTTCGTGGGAGCTGCCGGCATCGAACAACCTGTGCTGGCCATTGTACTAAGTGCATGCTTTCCTCCCTTAATATGGTGGCTGGTCCGCACGATTTTCAAAAAGAGGCTCGACGTCTAACAAATATTCTTAATCTGGACAGTATGAAAGCAACAGGCCTGAAACAGTTATTTATTTTACTTCTTGTTTCATTGTGCGCAGGATCTTGTGCATCAGGACAAAAAAAGGAAACTGAAATTACGTGGGACAAATGGGGCGTTCCGCACATATCGGCCAGCAATGAAGAACAACTCTTTTATGCGCAAGGCTGGTCACAGATGCATCTGCACGGCAATCTTATACTGGATCTGTACGGAAAGGCGCGGGGGAATGGAGCAGAATATTGGGGTAAGGAGTTTGAACCCCAGGCACGGCTGCTTCATATGCTTGGCTTTCCGGAACTGGCGAAAACGTGGAAAGATAAACAAGACCCGAAGTTCGCCAAACTCATCGCGGCGTTCGTAAAAGGCATGAATGATTATGCGAAACAACACCCAACGGCATTAGAGAAGGATAAGCAGATCGTCTTGCCTGTAGTCTATGACGATGTCAATCTTCACTATCTCAATGTTATATACGCAACGTTTATGGCGGGTGATGACATCGGCGGTGTCATGAACAAGCTTGGCGCAGGATCCAATGCGTGGGCTATTGGTTCGTCGCGATCTGAAAGCAAACACGCTATGCTCGTTCAAAACCCGCATCTTCCCTGGTGGGGCGAGTTTACCTGGGTGGAGATGCACTTGATGACAGACAACATTAATTGTTATGGGGCAACACTTGTGGGGCTGCCAGGCCTTCCTATTGCCTTTAATGAAAATCTGGGATGGACACATACCGTCAATACCATTGATGTAGTTGACAGCTACGAACTAGACCTGATTGATGATGGATATCTGTTAGACGGAAAAAAAACTGTTTTTCAAAAGACGACAACATCATTTCGCGTGAAGAATTCTGACGGTAAGTTGGATGAACAGAAGTTTGAGATTCTGCATTCACAGCATGGACCGATAATGGGGAAAAATAAAACCAAAGCCTACGCTATGCGGTTAAGCGGTCTTGACGCCCCCAATGGGATGATGCAATGGTGGGAAATGGCGAAAGCAAAAAACTTTGAAGAGTTTGAGAAGGCATTACAAATGCAGCAGATTCCTTACTTCAATGTAATATATGGGGATAAGCAGGGAAACATTTTTTATTTATCAAATGGATTGATACCAAAACGCAAGCAACAGGATTGGGAATACTGGAATCGTATTATTCCTGGGGGAAAGTCGGAGGATATATGGACCAGCGTACACCCCTACCGTGACCTTCCCAAGTTGAAGAACCCTCCAGAAGGGTGGCTTCAGAATGCCAACGATCCGGCATGGTCATGTACTTTCCCTATGGAACTAAAACGGACTGATTTTCCCGGATACATGTCACCTGCCGGGATATCCCTTCGTCCTCAACGCTCGATACGCATGCTGGTTGAGGATAAGTCGATCACCTATGATGAGTTGATAAGTTATAAAATGTCTACAAGGTTCGAACTGGCCGATCGGATCCTCGATGATCTTTTTACGGCTGTCGACAAATTCGGTTCTCCAATGGCCAAAGAGGCTAAGCTCGTTCTGGAAAAGTGGGATCGGCAAGCTGAAGTAGATAGCAAGGGCACATATCTCTTTCATATATGGCGGATGAAAATGTTACAAGCTGGTGACTTGTTTGCTGTGCAGTGGAGTGAAAAAGAGCCGAGGTCTACACCGGATGGACTATCCGATCCGGCAGGTGCGGTAAAAGTACTGGAAGAGGCAGCCACGGAAGTTAAAAAGCAACATGGCCGGCTGGATGTCCCTTGGGGAGACGTCATGCGCTTAAAAATGAACGACATCAATTTGCCTGCAAACGGCGCTGACGATTTTTTCGGTGTATTTCGTGTGTCATGGGGACGTGACGGGAATATAATGGGTGGAGATAGTTGGGTAGGTATTATTGAATTCGGAGATCGAATAAAAGCGAATGTTCTCTTGAGTTATGGTAACTCAAGTCAGGCCGGATCGCCACATCGCGGTGATCAGCTTAAACTTTTTTCTGAAAAGAAACTCAGGCCCGCTGCTTTTTATAAGGAGGATGTGTTGAAGGCAAAGGTTTCTGTGGAAACGCTGAAGTAATGGTAAGTAGTACGTGGTGATGTTTCATTCGACATTCGGAGTTCGATATTGGACATTCGTGAACCCCCACGCTCACATCCTATTAGTCGACATCCATTACGCTAACCCAAAATTAATCCCGTCACGGTTTGCTTAAAAATCATTAGCTTGGATCCAACCATTCGTTACCTTAAAGCAAAACGCCTTGTAGGCAATGTTAACCATCTTTACTATAATTTGAACAGACAGTATTCATAAATGGACAAATCATATAGGTACCTTGGATACTTTTTCCTTTTGCTGATTCCCTTAACAATTGCCGGATTTTACAAAACCTACATTGTTCAATTCCCAAACTTTAAAGAAAATATTACCCCTTTTATTCATATACACGCTTTCATTGCATTAGTATGGACTGGAATACTAATTGTCCAGCCTTTTTTAATAGTAAACAAGAAATTTGCACTTCACCGGAAAGTAGGCAAAGTCTCTTATATTGTATTTCCATTACTTATCTTATCATTTGTTCCTCAAATAATAAGAACCGCTAACTCGGATAATCCAAAGAATTTATTCTTCTCGTTAGCAGACAGTTTTTTATTAATCATATTTTATTCCCTTGCAGTATACTACAAAAAAATAAGCTCAAAACACATGCGATACATGATCGCAACCACTTTGGTTTTTTTAGGTCCAACAGTTGGACGAATTGGGCCAATCTTGTTAGGTTGGAGCGAATTGTTTACACAAAATATCCAATACTTAATTATCTACTTAATACTTGCTGGTTTATTGTTTTACGACAGAGAAAATGGTAAGACATATCAACCCTATGTAACTGCAATTAGTTTTTTTATAATACACCAAATCGTTTATCATATTGTATTCCTTTAATTCTGGTACGCCAGAAGCACAGTCTCCGACAAAGTATTTGGAAAGCAGGGCTGGACAATAACTCCTAAATCCTAACTTCTAACTCCTAACTCCTCCAAGTCTTGAGAAATTCCAGTTAATTTTGTGCACCCATGACCAAGCGACAACGAAATTAGACCTGGAAAAACATGATCAACCTGCAAACAACATTCATTTTCTTTTTCACTGCGTCGTTAATGGTATTATCATCGTGTTCCAGCGTCAGCGTTGAGACCGAGGATAATTTTGAGGTCGTGGAATTACCGGATGGTTCCCTTGCGTTCCTGAACCATAATAGTGCAGTCGATTATGATAAAGAGTTTAGCCCGCGAACGTTAGAAGTTCAGGGGGAGGTTTTTCTTAGTGTAGTTGAAGGAGAATCGCCCTTTGTTGTAAAATCGCAAAATGGGGAGATAACGGTGCTGGGAACGGAATTCAATGTCAGGTCGCAAGCAGAGCAATTGGAGGTGGAAGTTGAAGAGGGTATCGTGGAACTGAAAACGAAGACGCATAGCGAAAAAGTAAAACGAGGGCAGGCTATTGTATACAATACGGCCGAAAATGAATTTAAGAAAGTTAAAGCTGAATTTAAGTTCAGAATATGGATGAAGGAATTGAAGGATGAATTTAAAAAGTTGGGTAAGGAGATAAAGGATAACTCAGAAGAAATCGGAAAAGAATCAAAAAAGGCTGGAAACCAACTTAAGAAGGAATTGAAAAAGCTTAGATGAAATAGTCCGGTCTCGATCTCCGAAGTTGAGATTGAATGACCATTAATTTCAAGCACCATTGCAAGATTGATGCACTACTTACTACTAACTACTAACTACTTACTACTTACTACTTACTACTTACTACTCCCTCACTCCGACCTCAACGAACTAATCGGATTGATGATCGACGCTTTTATGGTTTGGAAGCTGACCGTGAGTAAGGTAATTAGCAATGCGCCGGCGGTGGTCGCCACAAACACCCACACGGATATCTCTGTATGATATTCATATTCCGCTAGCCATCGCGACAGATAACTCCAGGCGATGGGGATACCGATTATACATGAGATGCCTACCAATGCTATGAACTCCAGGGAAAGCATCTTCCACAGGTTTGCCACAGATGCGCCAAGAATCTTCCGGATACCGATCTCCTTCTTGCGTTGCTCGGCGACGAACGAAGCCATACCGAACAAACCCAGACAACTGATAAAAATTGCTAGCGACGCAAAGACGGTTGCAAGCTTTCCGATGCGTTCTTCACCGGCAAACTTCATAGCGTACTCTTCGTCTACAAATTTGTACTGGAATGGTGTAGCAGGCGTAAGAACCTGAAAGACCTTGCCGATCTTTGCTATGGACTCACTCGGGCTCATTTGTGGATTCAACCGTATATTGATCCAAAGCCCTTGAAAAGGGATCAATCGGAAAATGGTCTGCTTCACGGGTTCGTACGGTGACGTCATGATCATGTCTTTGATTACACCTATCACATGATACTTTTTGCCCTGCCAGGTGATCTCCTCATCTATAGGATCAGCCAATCCCATAAATTTTACAGCCGCCTCGTTTAAGACAAGGGCGCTTGAGTCCGTGACCCGATCTCTTGAGAAATCGCGACCTAGTGAAAATTCCCAACCCATAGTCCTTCCGTAGTCGTGGGCTACTGCCTGGTTTGCAAAATCATCATGCATATTTGGATCCTTGCCTTTCCAGCTGAAACCTGTATTATTGAACCATACTGCTGTTGGTGGACCTGCAGACTCAGCTACCCCAATAGCGCCGCCGCTTGCCAATATCTCCTGCTGTAAAGTCTCCGCGTTTTGCCAATGTTCCGGACTGGATTTCCTGACCATGATCAAACCCTCGCGTGTATAACCAATGGGCCGATCCTTTGCGAACTGTACTTGTTGCCATACGATGATCGTACCGATGATAAGTACTATTGAGACTGTAAACTGGACGACAACAAGGATCCTTCTCGGAAGAGACGCAAACTTGCCTGCTTTGAACGTCCCCTTCAATACTTTCACCGGTTGAAACGACGACAGGAATAGTGCAGGATAACTTCCTGACAAAAGGCTCGTGATCGCGATGAAAAGAAGGCTGACGATCAGGAATCCGGGGCTTTGCCAAGGTAATGTCATCTTCTTGCCCGAGAGTTCGTTGAACGACGGCAACATAAAACCAACTAATGCTATTGCGACAAACCACGAAAACAGTACTACCATAAACGATTCGGTGAGAAACTGCCAGATCAGTTGTGTTCGTGCAGATCCAATTGATTTCCGGATACCAACTTCACGTGCGCGCTTCTCCGACTGTGCGGTGCTTAAATTCATGAAGTTGATGCATGCAAGCAGTAACACAAAAAGACCAATGGTTGCAAAAAGCCAAACGAATTGGATTCTACCGCGTGTTTCTTTTCCATTTTCCCATTCAGAATATAAGTGCCAACGGCTCATAGGTTGAATAAAGAGCTTGGGGTTTTCCCTCAATGCTTCTTCTTTCGTAAGTCTGTTGAATTTAATGTCCTGAATTTTGGCCGACATTCCTTCGAATGTAGCATTTGGCTGAAGCTCGACAAAAGTAGTGAGGGCATTTGCCCATTTGTTCTCTTCATCCTTCATCCAACTGTTGGCTGCGACGAAATACTCCCAAGTGGAAATAAATTGTAAAGAATGGAAGCGGGAGTTGTTTGGAATATCTTCATAAACGCCGGTAACTTTTAAGTCCATTGCGTTATCGACACGGATCATTTTGTTGATAGGATCGGCGGTGCCGAAGAGGGCGGTTGCTGCTGACTGTGACAGTACTATCGATGCTGGGTCTTTCAATGCTGTCCAATCACCGTGAGTCATTTCCAGTGAAAGCATTTCCAAAACTTCACCGTCCATAAATGTTCCATTCTGAGAGACTTTATGATCATCGATGGAAAGTGTGTGATTGCTTTCCCACCACATCCTTACGATACGCTTGAAATCGTTTTTATAGTTTGCTTTGAGTTCCGCGCCCAGCGGACCGCAGCCGCTCATCACGGTAGTGATCTCCCCTGTACTTGCAGATTGGTGTTGAAAGATCTCGCCGATTCTTTCATAATTCTTGTGATAGGAGTTGAACGATATTTCATCGTAGATCCACATGCCTATCAGCATGGTAACACCCATGCCTACAGCGAGTCCGCCGATATTAATTACCGAGTAGCCGGTGCTTCGGGTGATACTGCGGAATGCGATCTTTAAATAGTTTTTTATCATAACCCTACTTGTTGGATTCAGCTGCGTATGACAAGTTGTATGCCATACGAAAATGCGCTTCGCAGGGGTAAAATAGGGTTTGGACAAAGCCGTCTTGTTCGCATATGGAGAGACTATGTGCGCTTGCGGGCGGACTGGGAAAAAGATTGAACCGTCATTGACTAGACATATTTCTATAAAATCATATACCTTGTCGGTTAACAACATTCGAAATTTTATCGAGCATGAGTAAGAATGAAGCCCGCTTTGCTATCGTACTGATAACCTCATTGTTTTTTCTCTGGGGACTTGCGATCAACCTGAATCCTATACTCATCCCGCACTTGAAGAAAGCCTGTCAGCTAAGCGATTTTGAATCGGCATTAATCGATTCAGCAACATTTTTTGCCTATTTCGTAATGGCGATACCAGCCGGTCGTTTTATGGAACGTTTTGGATATAAAGGAGGTATCCTAACCGGGCTGTTGTTATTTGCCTTAGGTGCATTCTTGTTTTTTCCGGCGGCCGAAACACGTTCGTTTGTTTTTTTCCTCACGGCGCTTTTTATTATCGCTTGTGGCCTCACATTTCTTGAGACTGCAGCTAATCCGTACATAACAGTTCTGGGCGATCCGGATAAAGCAACGCAACGTATCAACTTCGCGCAGTCTTTTAACGGATTGGCCGCGATGATTGCTCCACTCGCCGGCCGTAATTTTATTCTATCTGGAATAAACCTAACAGAACAGGAAGAAGCCGCGATGTCACCCCTGCAGATGAACGAATATTTGAGCATGGAGGCTACTGCTGTTCAGATGCCATTCATTGTGATCGGTCTCGTTGTTTTAATGGTGGCCATATTTTTATGGAGAACGAAACTTCCCGATATCGTGGAAAAGGTTGATCATATGCATGCCGGATCGATCTGGAAAGAAAAGAATCTGATGCTCGGTGTGATCGCGCAGTTTTTTTACGTGGGTGCTCAGGTATGCGTTAGTAGTTTTTTCATTCGTTTTTCATATCAAGTTGCAGGCGTCGAGGAAAAAGCCGCGGCGTTCTTATTATTTATAGCCCTTTTGGGTTTTATGGTTGGCCGATTCGTTGGAACTTTCCTCTTGAATTATATATCTGCCCCACGGCTACTTGCAATTTATTCGTTCGCCAACATTGTGTTGTTGATCGCGTCAGTAATGCTTGATGGAATGTTTTCCATTTATGCCCTGGTCGGCGTGGAATTCTTTATGTCCATTATGTTCCCAACGATCTTTTCGCTAAGCATTAGCGGCCTGGGTGGACGGACTAAGGAGGGAGCCTCACTTGTCATTATGTCTATCGTGGGAGGTGCAGTGTTTCCAGTGATCATGGGGCGGGTTTCGGATGTATCCAATATGCAGCTGGCCTACCTTGTCCCGGCCGCGTGTTTTGTCGTGATCCTCTACTTTGCCATTAAAAATGCGAATGTCAAAGATCTGGCGCCAGTAACTCGTTCCTCCCATTAACGATCGAGCCTGATTAGTCTTTCGTCGAAGGATCAGCATCATCTATCCAATATGCAATGTGTAGATGGTACGCATTACGAATAACCCCTATCTTTGACTTCTCAATTTTAACAGTGTACTCCCCGATCTAAAAGCCCAAAATAGATTTTTATGAAAAAAAATATCATTCTGATTATTGCAGTGGTTGCAATGCTTTCTAACCATGCAAACGCCCAAAAGTGGACCGAAACAAAATCAGGCAATGTTTCTATCGTAGCAAACAAAGGAGGTCAGACCCTGGGATATTCGGCTGCCTCAGGAGTGAAGATATTAACGGTTGATGGATTTGCCTTTAAGGACCTCAACAAAAATGGCAAACTGGACAAATATGAAGACTGGCGATTGTCATGGGATGAGCGCGCGAAAGATCTTGCCGCCCAGCTGAGTGTTGAACAGATCGCGGGCCTTATGCTCTACAGCCGTCATCAATCAATTCCAGCCGCATCGCGCGGGTTCATGGCTGCAACCTACAGTGGCAAGCCGTTTGCCGAAAGCGGATTGAAAGCATCGGACTTGTCTGATCAACAAAAAGATTTTCTCACAAAAGACAATGTGAGGCATGTGTTAATTACTTCTGTTCAAAGCCCGGAAATAGCTGCGGAATGGAACAATAACGTTCAGGCGCTTGTCGAAGGATTAGGTCTTGGAATCCCGGCGAACAACAGTTCCGATCCACGCCATGGCACGGATGCCAGTGCTGAGTATAACGAGGGAGCTGGGGGCCGAATTTCCATGTGGCCCGGACCATTGGGACTGGCAGCGACATTTGATCCTATGTTAGTCAAGAACTTCGGACGTATAGCAGCGGCTGAATATCGGGCGCTTGGTATCAGCACTGCATTGTCACCGCAGATCGATCTTTCTACTGATCCCAGATGGATGCGTGTGAGCGGAACTTTTGGAGAAGACCCACAACTAGCAACTGATATGGCACGAAGTTACACAGATGGATTTCAGACTTCTTCGGGGCCTCAGGAAATTAAAGATGGTTGGGGATTCGGAAGTGTCAATGCTATGGTTAAACACTGGCCGGGTGGCGGCTCCGGCGAGGGAGGAAGAGATGCTCACTATGGATATGGAAAGTACGCGGTCTATCCGGGTAATAAATTCGATACGCATCTGATTCCATTTACAGAAGGGGCTTTTAAACTTGAGGGAAAGACGCGTGTGGCATCTGCGGTAATGCCGTATTACACAGTCTCTCTGAACCAGGATACTAAAAATAACGAGAACGTTGGTAACAGCTACAATGCTTACCTGATCAAAGACCTTTTGAGAGGGAAATACAAGTACGATGGAGTGGTCTGCACCGATTGGAATATCACAAGTGATGAGGCTACCGTAGATGTCTTCCTGACCGGGAAACCATGGGGTGTTGAAAAACTATCAGTTGCAGAGAGACATTATAAACTATTGATGGCTGGTGTCGACCAGTTCGGTGGGAATAACGAAGCGGGGCCAGTCATCGAGGCGTATAGTATGGGCGTTAAGGAACATGGAGGAAAGTCGATGAGGGAACGTATGGAACAATCAGCGGTACGCCTGTTGAAGAACATTTTCCGGACAGGGCTTTTTGAGAATCCATATTCTAATGTTACCGAATCCAAGAGCACTGTGGGAAGCCCGCAATTCATGAAGGCGGGATTTGAAACCCAACTAAAATCCGTGGTGATGCTTAAGAACAAAGGAAAAGTTTTACCGTTGAAAAAAGATATCACAGTATATATACCCAAGAAATTTACTCCAGCAGGAAGGAATTTTCTCGGCATGGAGATCCCGGAGAAGCTGGACTATCCCGTTAACTTGAATATCATAAAGAAGTATTTCAAAGTTACGGATGACCCTACTCAGGCTGATGTTGCGTTTGCCTTTATTAATAGTCCAAATTCCGGAGGTGGTTACAGCAAAGAAGATGTAAACAACGGCGGCTCCGGTTATGTGCCGATCAATTTGCAGTACAACGAATACACGGCGAAAAATGCCAGGGCTACCAGTATGGCCGGTGGCGATCCTCTTGAAAGTTTTACCAACCGGACCTATAAAGGAAAGAGTGCCAAAGCAATAAATATTACTGATCTAGGAATGGTCAACGATACCTATAGAAAAATGAATGGCAAGCCAGTAATTGTCTTTCTAAATATGGCTAATCCTACCGTTGTCGCTGAGTTTGAAAAAAATGCAAATGCGTTAATGGTTCACTTCGGTGTTCAGGATCAGGCACTAATGGAATTGATTACCGGTGCAGCGGAGCCTTCGGCGCTGTTGCCCATACAAATGCCGGCAGATATGGAGACAGTTGAGGCCCAATTTGAAGATGCCCCACACGACATGAAGAGTTACGTTGACGGCGAAGGCAACACCTACGATTTTGCATTCGGACTCAACTGGAAAGGCGTGATCAAAGATCAGCGGACCTCAAAATACAGAAAGTCTACACCCAAACCGTAGATGGTGAAATTGCAATGTATTTCTCTAATGATCTATATGCATACCAATAAGTTTTAGGC